>Ga0316204_10000205_pt1 | contig 242521 bp, 200 predicted proteins | sample 6monrhotite_MG_2_FD_205661 | JGI IMG/M metagenome (GOLD analysis project Ga0316204, IMG submission 205661) | Microbial mat bacterial communities from mineral coupon in-situ incubated in ocean water Damariscotta River, Maine, United States -... | ecosystem: Environmental > Aquatic > Marine >...
CGTAAAAAAGCTGTTTTTTTGAATGTGACCTATTAAAAACAGGCTTCGCAAAATTGGTATGTCCGGAGAGTTTTTGATCGTGTAAATATCGCGTATATTATTACCCATTCGGGATGCTGATGCCTAATCGTCACAACTCAACAGAGGCTTACCGTTACGGGTTTAATGGAATGGAAAAAGATGATGAAGTGAAAAACAATACTGGAACGCATTTAGACTTTGGTGCGAGGGCTTATGATAGTAGATTGGGAAGATGGATGAGTGTTGACAGAGGCTTGGTTAAACCATATCTTTCCCCTTATCAATTTGGAAGGTTAAATCCAATAGTACATATCGACCCAGATGGTAACGATGATTATCATTTTTTCTATAGATATGTTCAACAGGAAAATGGAACAATTGTAAAGAAGCTTGATTATTATGTAGTAGAAACAGATATTGCTCCAAGGTTTTATATGCACTATACTGAAAAGGGACTAAGAGTTTCTGTAAAACCTGATGGAAGCAGTGGTGTGGATGAATTAACATTAAAAGTTTCTAGACACCACAGACAAGGGAATAATCTTTTAAATTACTTTACGGATAACAAAAAGCTTAAAGAAGTTGTACTTGCAGATTTCAGAACTTTTAAAATGGATGACGAAATTCTACTAATTATAGATTATGGAGCAACACAAAGGTTAAATGCGGCGCATAAGGCATTTATTTTTAATCCTATAACGCAGACATTTTTAATTTTTATGGCCGCTCCAGCAGCTGAAGCAGTAATAGTAGAGACAATAGCAGTTATGGGGCCTGAAGTTGGTTACGTAACTAAAAAAATATATGATAAATATAAGAAACGTAAAAAACCAAAAACAGACAGATGTTTTATTGCAGGAACAAAAATTACTATGGCAGATGGTTCAATAAAAAACATTGAAAATGTTCAAGTAGGAGACAGTATTTTGAGTATGAATGTTGAGACAAGCGTCATTGAAGCCAAAGAGGTTTTAGCAGTTGTTAGTCCTTTGCATAAAAAAATGATCCAAATAGGATTTTCTAATGGAGTTAAAAACACCAATACATTTGATCACCCTTATTATGTGTTAGGTAAAGGATGGTGCTCTTTTGATCCATTACTAACTTATAGTAATTATGGTTTGAGTGCTGATAATATACTAATTGGTGATACCTGCTTCTATTACAAAAATGGTATATTATCAAATCTTATTGTTGTATCTTTGGAAGAACAGATAAGAGATGTTAGGACATATAATTTACAAGAAATTGCTGATAACCACAATTTCTTTGCGAATGGTATCTTAGTCCACAATAAGTCTGATCAGAAGAAAAAAATAAAGAAAAATAAAGACAGCTCAAAAAACGAAAAACATGGTGACCAAGGAAGGACAAATGATAAAATCCAGGATCGACTTAAAGATTTGGATGAAAAGATTAAAAATGCTCCAAATAAAAAAGTTAGAAATAAATTGAAAAAGACAAAACAAAGAATAATAGAAGACGCTCAACAAAAGGCCAAAGGCCAGGAGCATTCAAAAGGTAAAAAAATATAATTCATGGAGATTGTTAAAAGAAACGGAATTGGTGATCTTATCTTTGGAGATTCTATGGTAGAGATTGTCTCAAAAATTGGGGATCCATCAAAACAATTTGTGGTTGAAGATGGAATAATATTTCAATACAACCGGTATGAATTGAGGATAAAGTTCTATAGTGATGAGGATTATAAATTTGGCTATTTAATATCTTCAAGTTCTGAAATAACAATTAATAATAAAAATATAATTAGTAAGGATATCGATTATGCTCAAAATTTAATCTCGGAAAGTGAATCATTAAGCTGGGAGAAAGAAGATTATGATACATTTACTTCGTATTTTAATGAATCTAATTGGATTTCTCTCAAAGTCAAATATGGAATCGTAACTGAATTTGAAATGGGTGTTCCTTTCCTAAATGAAAATGATTATGATTGGCCGAATAAAAAGAGGTAACTCATACGAATTTGTATTGCTTTCACCATAGATAGAAGAACCAGAAATTTAGGTGGATTTACAGTTGGAAGATGCAATAAATCCAACTTAAGCAAAGTTGTAGATACACTATTGCATTCCAAATCATGGCAAATTAGAACCGACAGAAATCCAATTTACCTAGCGTTAATTCCTAGGCAAATTCATTATGTAAAACGAAGAGGAATAAATTATCGAAAGGAAGAATTTAACGCTTAAAACACACCTAAAAAGGTTGAATAGAAGAACGATTGCTTTCTCCAAATCAATGGTTGTTTCGAGCGCTAATTTGAAGATATATTTCTGGGGATAAATTGAAATAACAAGCTCCTCCATTCGGGATGCTGATGCCTAATAGGCACAATTCAACAGAGACGTACCGTTACGGGTTTAATGGCTTGGAAAAGGATGATGAAGTGAAGAACGATGCTGGTACGCATTTAGACTTTGGTGCATTGCTCTTCCCACAACTAACTTACAAAAACTTATCCCTTATAAGGGCATTGTGGAAAATATGTCTTTAGGAGCATCTTAATTTATTACTTGTTGCAGCTATTACATAGACTCTTTTGATTCTCGGCCAATCTTATTTGTTTTTGAGACTGAAAACCATTGGTAAATCTTGAAAAATCATTTGGAATTCCTGAGTGAGTTTCTCTAGGTGTATTTCCCCTTAAAATGGATTGAGGTCTAACTTCATTGTAGAGCTCTACATCTTGTTTTACGGCTGTTTTTAATTGCTTTAAACTAGAAATTTGTTTTGGTAATAAAAATTGATGTTTCATGACTTTGTTTACTGCCTCAACCATAGAATTAGAAAACTTGATATCCACTTGTGCTATTAAGTGCCTAATGTCAACTTCAGTAGAATTCAAATATTCAGACACTGTGGCATTCACATTTTCACTACCCCCATCTGTTAGGAGTGTTATAATTTCATTGGGCTTATATTTGTTGTAAGCTTCATTCAACAATGATTTTATTGCTATACCGCTACTCCTCTTTTCTATTTTGTACCCAAGGATCATTCTAGAATAATGATCAATTAAAAAATGGATATAATATTTAATCCCATTTGTTGTTTTAAATATGGTTACATCACAACACCACATTTCATTCGGCTTGTTTGTTTTTAAAGAGGTATAAGTCTTTTTACCCTGAAGATGTCTGCCAGACGAAAACCCAAGTAATTTGCAGTATTTATACCAAGTTGACAAACCATAATGAACTACATCATCTCTTACTGCTTTTAAATACACGCTAGATTTAGACCAGTATTTGAATCTTTCGTCTTGCATATAGTTTTTTATTATCTGAACTTCCTTCTTTAGTAATTGATTAGGGTATCTTTTCGTGCACCATAAAAAATAGGATTGTTCACATTGGTTTAAAACCAGAGTTTTATAATTTTGATAAGTCGCACGTGAAACATTAAAAAATCGAATAGCTTTTTCCACAGGAATTACATCTTTCAAATTCTCTATTGTATTTACCAAAAGATCTTTATTTTCTGAAATTCTTTTTTTTACCCCTTTTACCGTTCTTATTATTTCATAAAAAGTATCTGATAATTTAAAAAATGCTTCATTAACTGCCTTTACATTCCTAGATTCATTTATCCTTTTAATCAATTCTATTTCTTTATTTATAAAAGCAGCAACTTCACAGCCTATATATTTATTATCTGGTTCATTTAACCAGCGAGATTTATTAGATGATGGAATTTGAATTTTGATAGATTCAGGTAAACTTTCAAATAAATCATTTCGGACATAATGTTTAACATGTGTATCCCATGATTTTCTTGTTTGCATAGATTTAAATATTGTGATTAAATTTTATTCGGCCTGCAAACTAAATTTATTAAAAACCACTTCTATTAAATTTAACTTTTTTTGAGACACTTCATGAGTGGTTTCACTTAAACCCCTGATATTGATTGAGCTATTTAACTTATTAGAATAAGTATTTATGTGTTTTCTGATATGTATATAATTCAGTAACTTGAATGTGCGAACTAATGTCATAAAATCATGACAAAATTGATCATAGCTTTTATTTTATTGAGGTTTCAGTATTCCTTGATTTAAAACTAATATAGAAACAGGTATCTAAGTGAGAAGATTAATTGCCAACCTCAGAAAACACCCGTTTAAAAACGGGTAGTTTGGCATTGGAGTTGTGGCTAAATTTGTATAATGAAAATCAATCTAGCTATAGTAGATGATCACCCCTTCATGCTTGACGGAATGAAGCTAGGATTAAATGTTTTTTCTGACCTTAATGTAATAATATCTTGCGCTTCAGCAGAAGAATTATTGATGGTTTTAAAGACTATTAAAATCCGTCCAGATGTAGTTATTATAGATTTTTTAATGCCAGACATGGATGGGTTGAGTTTGTGTAAAATATTAACTGAAAAATATCCCGATATTAAAATTATTGTCAACTCTTTCCAATCAGACCAGTTCTTAGTTCAAAGAGCATTTTTACACGGTGCTGTTGGTTTTCTTGCAAAAGAAGATCCTCCAAAAGAAATACATGATGCTATATTAACTGTTCATCATGGAGGGGTTTATGACAAAAAACTCATTAGAAAAGACATCCTACGTTCTATTAAACTTGGTATTGGAGTCAATACAAAATTCAAAATTGACGCTAAAATTACAGAAAGAGAAAAGGAAGTAATAATCTACATATGTGAAGGTTTGACCTATAAGGAAATTGCAAATAAAATGAACCTTAGTAAACGTACCATTGAATCTCATAAAGAGAAAGTATTTGAAAAACTGGGAGTCAGTAAAATCAATGACATTATTATATATGCTAGTAAAATGGGATGGGTATAAGTGGAATTATAGATGAACGGGAAATTTTCAGGATTTAAACGGGAATATATTGATTTGTACCTTTTTCCTAAACAGGAATGCTGTTTATCGTTTTCTAATCATGGTAAAGAATTAAAGTGAAATTTGCGAAATCAGTTAATCTTGGAATTTTTCGAAAATTTAAATATCGACATCATTTAACTTTTCGTACAAAAGACATACAGAATGTCCATCCCATCAATTTTAAACAGGAAAATTGGAAATGGAACTACTTTGGATTGACAAATGTTATCTTTTAATTTGATTATAAGGAATTCTAGTCTCACTGAATCATTCTGCAAGCAATGATGTTTTGTCTTATAATTAGACATTATGTGTAAATAGCCGCTTTGCCTGTCCCGATTTTTTATCGGGAGCTTACACACAAAGCCTACGCATCTGCCTGCGCTTTTTAATAATTTATTCTTTTTGCCCGCACACAGTAAATTTTATGTGGTTGTTCACTTGTATACAAAAAATGCTATTTGCCTTAATAAGGCCTTTTTCGCATTTTTCTATACTGGCGTTCATGTGTTTGTTATTGTCGCTAAACCGCTAGGTTTTTACTTTTTTCCTAGCGGTAAAAAAAGTAAACAAAAATACCTTGCTCAAAGGATCACCCAATGTTGCCATTTCGTCCTGCGCAAATCCTAAGTGCGGCCGAATGATCTTCTCGCATCCTCGAAGCTTTCCGGTCTTACTAAGGGTTTCACTAGATCTCAATAACAAAATTGCGCGACACCGCCATTCCGCTCGCGGCGTATTCTATTTAACATAATAACGAGAAACCTCGTTATTATTGTTCTTTTAGCTCAACCTCTTCTAATTCTATATGTCCTTTTTCAAAGGTCAGTAACTGAATAACAACAGTGATAGCAATATAGATATACCATACAATATCTGGGAATTTGTTAATAACATGAATTACTCCGAAAACAATACTCACTACAATAATTGGAAGAAATTTCTTTATGGTAAAGTTCCTTCCTTTTACATATTTAATGTTAAACTGTTTGATTACCTCTCCATTTTTAATGAATTGAAATTCGGAAGCTCCCTTTAATAAGTTTGTCAGTTTGTATGTAACTTGATATGTAGTGCCCTTTCTATCTTCAAATTCATGTTTATCTACTCCTTTAAGACTTCTTTTTTCAGAAACTAAGCGATCATTCAAATAAACCTTCTCTTTACCATTAGTAGCAGAACTCCACCTTTTGATGGTATTCTCTCCATCAATGCAAATTAACCAAATCCCCTCTTTTATAGTGGCACTAGATTCTTGGGGTAACGCATCCTGATTCATACTTGCAAGATAGTAAAATCATTTAAGCTAACTCCCCTACTACATTTTCAAAAGTATACTTACTTAACTCTGCAATAGCTTTGGTAAACACCTTTATTTCCCAATTGGATAAATGGCTAAACATTTCACTTTGCTCATTATCTATAAATATGTAATCGTCTGGTTCTGCAAGTCTCTTTGATGGAATCAAATATAACTTCGGCTCCATATCTTCCATCAATAATACTAACCCAATCCAAAGATTGTCTTTTGGCTCTCCAAGTTGTTGTTTATTGATTTTAACACTTCTCTCTTTTTCTAAATCGATTGGTTGGATAAATATAAAGTGTTCTTTCCCTGAAGGAGATCTAACGGTTAGTCCCCTACTCGATTTTTTGTCTTGAAAAAGTTTAAAATTACATTTTAACAATTCACCTTTAAGCATTTCAAGTGAGTATTGTAAAGAATCCCTCATTCCTGGCTTAAGAAAAATAAGTAACAATCTCTTCAACCCATTTTGGTCTTGAGTCTTCGGATTCAATGGCAATGTAGTTCTCGCATATTAATTCTTTATAATCATCAAAGAAAAGGTGAAGTTCCTTCATATCTTTTCCGAAATTCCTGCCTAATGAAGTTTGTTTAAAAATAGATTCTTCTCCCTTAATAAAACTTAATTTTGAATCTTCTTGAAACTCATAGTGTGCGAATAAGTCAACTATCTTTTCACCTTCTTCTGACATCTTCCTAGCGCCGTTAGAAACTACTACACCTTCGAAAGCTTCGAAAAACTTTTTTGGATTCAATGCCTCTTCTAATTCTGTTTCAGTATTTAGATTATTATTAATTCTGACCAATTTTATCTCATCGTCTTCCTTTTGTAATCTTCTTATTGTAAGGTTTTTATTTTTAGTTTGTGAATCACAACTCAATGTAATCCCTCTTTTGTCAGAATCTATTAAACAATATATTTTACCTACGATATCCTTTGTTTCATCCTTAGTGTTAAGTGGTAAAAACAAATATTCATATATTTTTTTTACTATCGAACAACCTCCAACTGGTAATATTCTAAGATTTAAATCTTCATTTATATAATTAGATAAATATTTTTTGTCACTTCCTCCCTCAACAATTAACCAATTTACTGGTTTTTGTGAATTTCGTATTGAACTTATAATTGATGAAGTTAAGTCATAAAAACTTTTAAGATTAATATCATTTGGGTGTAACCCTCTTTCCTCAAAATAATTCGAAAGTTTAAATATTTCCAATTCAGGCTTATCTTCTTTTTTTACATGGTATAACCTACCTTTATTAAGTATTGGTAACCCTCCATACCAATGCGTTGTAACGAAAACTTGGTGATTAAAATCATTCGCCATTTCTTCAATTCTTTCAAATTGATCATAGCACATTGAAATATGAAGTGATGATTCCGGTTCATCTATTCCTAATATTATTTCTTTTTCTGTTTCAGAATTTTGACTTAGAAATGAATACGCTATATCAATTAGAGCTTTTTTTCGTTCACCTGCACTTAATAATTTAATCTCTTTACCATCTTTTTGTAACTCTCTTTTTTTGAAATAAGTATCAATAATAACATTGCAAAAATCTTTTGCATAAACATTCTGTTTTGCTTTATGTTCAGCACGAAACTTATAAGAATTATCAATTCTTTGAATAGCATTTTGAACTTCAGAAACATAAGTTTTTAGCTTCTCATTTACAAAATCAATTACCGATACTTTTTTTGTTCTATGTCCTGTGCCCTGTACTTCAAATTTTTCATCCTTCAATAAGGATTCGATTTCGGCCTTAAGGTCTTTATCCATTAAAGCTTGCATTCCAGTATCTTCAAGTTTCAAGAAATCTGATATTGAAGTCTCGACAGGTATATATAAATACTGGTAAAGTTGAAAAACAAGTTTCTTTATGGTCGCGAGTTCCTTTCTTACATTCTTTTCTTCGATCCCTTCAGTTGCCAATTTTTCAATGAATTTTGGATCCATTGAGATAAAAGTAGTAGTGCTGTTATTTGGTTCTAAACCTAATAGGATTAAATAGTGGGTGTCTTTTTTATCTATTAACTCATTTCGTAAATCAATAAATTTATTTAGAGAAGGATTACTTCCGACTAACCCTGATATATCCTCAGTAAATAGCATCTCACTAATTTTTTCTAATAAGGTTACTGTTTCTACAGTAGCGATGGAGTTAATTTTATGTTTCTCTATCAAAAACACAGGAGCTATATTACTATTAGAAGATCTGGCCTTTTGATGTACTATAAAATCTCTATCATTAAAAAACGTATCTAAAGCTTCTAATACAGAACTTTTTCCAGCTCCATTTTCACCTATAAAAAGATTGAAGTTTTCTTCATTTCCATTTGTGAATGGAATAAAGTTAAATTTTTCATATATTTTATAATTCCTAAGAAAAAGACCTGCAATCATATTTAAATATTTAGTGATTTAAAACTAGTCAGATTTATACAATTCTTTAAGTTCAAATCAAGTTGGATATAAAAATAGAGATATATTGTCTTTATAGTCATACTAACTTTTCGAAACTTTTTAACAATATAAGCTGTTACCGCTGTAATAGATATCGATGTAAAAATCTGAACTACATATTTTAGATAACAATCCAAACAAAAAAAACAACCCCAAAAGAGGTTGTTCTCGTTACACAGGCTTTCTCTTTTGAAAACTTCTGTTAAATCTATATTAAGTATATTGCACTTATGAAAACCATCCCCTATATAAAAATATTTTCATTATTGGTATTGTTCATATCAAGTAATGTAAGCCTTTCACAAAGCCCTACTCTTGAATGGGCAAAATCATATGGAGGTAATCTATCTGACGGTTCCATGAATATAGCTGTGGACCTGCAAGGCAACAGCTATATATCAGGGTATTTTTCGGATTCAGTTGATTTTGATCCTGGGCCAGGTGTTGATATTAGGGGCTCTGAAGGGATTTTGGATATATACATACTAAAACTAGATGCAAATGGAGATTTTGTATGGGTATATACATTGGGGGCATCTAGCATTGATTCAGGCGTTTCTATTTCGGTTGATGAAAATGGAAATGTTTATACAACTGGTTCTTTTGAAAATACTATAGACTTTGATTCTGGTCTAGGAACAGATATACATACATCAAATGGGGATTATGATATTTTTGTTTTAAAACTAAATTCAAATGGAGAGTTTATTTGGGCAAAGACATTAGGAGACTCAGGAAAAGAAGCCGGTTATTACTTGACAATAAACTCTACTGAAAATATAATTATTACAGGGTTTTTTACAGGGTCAGTAGATTTTGACCCTGGACCCGGTATTACTAATTTATCTGCTAATGGAACCAGAGATGTTTTTACATTAGTACTTGATTCATTAGGGAATTTAATCTGGGTTAATGCTTTTGGAGGCCCTTTAGATGATTACGGATATGAAGTTGAATCAGATTCGATTGGAAATATTTATACCATTGGATATTTTAGAGACACTGTTGATTTCGACCCTGGATCAGGAATTACCGAACTTTCATCCGCTGGTGGTTATGACATTTTTATACAAAAGGTTGACTCCTTAGGTAATTTAATTTGGACTAGATCTTTTGGAGGTCCATTAGATGACTACGGCTACTCACTCACAGTTGATAATCATGGAAACATCTATACGTGTGGATCTTTTGAGGACACCGTCGATTTCGATCCTAGCATAGATACTTTAGACCTTTTCTCAAATGGGCAAGAAGACATCTTTATCCAAAAGCTTGACTCGTCTGGATTATTAAAATGGGCACATGCTATAGGTGGAACGGATTTCGATAAAGCTTATTCTATTACTTCTGATAACAATGGAGACATATACTTAGCAGGTGTTTTTAATGATTTAGTTGATTTTGATCCGAATTCAGGGACTTCATATATAAACTCATATGGACCTTTTGATATTTTTTTAGAAAAATTAGATTCATCAGGTAATTATATATGGGCAAAACCGATTCGTGGAGCCGATGGCCAACTTTATTCCATAATTACAATTGATGAATTTGATAATATATATATGACAGGAAGCTATACAGGAACCACTGATTTTGATCCACAATCAGGTACATGGACTGAAACTAGTAACGGTGGCAGGGACTGTTTTGCACTTAAGTTATCACAGTGTTCAACTGCGCCACCAACTCCTTCTCTATCTTCATTGCCAACTTTATCTGACGAATGTGAAATTGACCAATTAATTACGCCAACAGCACTAGTGTTTTGTCCAATTGACACTGTTTTTGGTGTGTCAAATGTCTCACTACCTATTACTACGGCTGGTACAACAATAATAACATGGGAATTTGATGATGGATTCGGAAATACCTCTACTCAAACACAAGATGTTATTATCACACCTCTTGATAGCACTGTTATTCAAAGTGGTATAACTCTTACGGCAAATGCAAATGGAGTTAGCTATATATGGTATGATTGTAGCACCAACTTTGGTATTGCCAATGAAACAAATCAAAGCTTTACTCCTGTTCAGAACGGTTCTTATAAAGTGCGACTTGACAATGGGTCTTGTTATGTGTTTTCTGAATGTATAACAATCTCTTCAGTTGGAATTGAGAACATTATTTTAAACAACATTACATCAATATATCCTAATCCTTCTAGTGGATTATTTAACATGAACTTTGAAAATTTTGATGCACCCATAGAAATTACTATTCTTGATATTTACGGAAAGAAAATAGCTAGCTACAAGTCAGCTGCCAATCAACAGTTTGATTTCTCAATAACAGAGTCTAAAGGGGTATATATGGTTAAAGTAAAATCAGGTGACTATAGTTCAATACTGAAAATAGTTAAAGATTAGTTGAGAAACAGAAATTAGATTAAAGTTTGACTATTTTCTCTAAATAGGTTTCATTTTCGATAAGAATTTTTATTAAATATACTCCTTTTTCCAGTTTACTTAAATCAATCTTATCAAATGAAGTGCTCTTTTTATTGAGATAAACCACTTTTCCAGATATATCCAGTATCTGTACTTGTTTAGGTGTTTTGTTCCCAATTATTGCCAGCGTAATTACATCGATAGTTGGATTTGGATAAACCAAAATATTATCATTATTACCTTCGATTGTGTTAACAGATACAGTCGAACTAACAGGTATAGTCAATGTGTCTATACATCCAGTTTGTAAGTCAGTTACAGAAACAAAATAGTTTCCATCACCTAAACCGGTGATATCTTGTGTAGCATCCCCGTTACTCCAATCATAAGCATAAGTGGAATTCCCAAGGACGCTAATGTGAATTTCTCCATCATATCCAAAAACCTCATTATGAACTGAATCAACAACAATTTGTAATCCTGAGCAGTAAATCGATTTATACTCAACATCTCTAGTTACTTCACCAATTAGAATACCATTTCTGTACTCTTCTACCATAATTGCAAAAACAAATATGCCTGATATTTCAGGATGGCATGATATTATTCCAGTTTCCGAATCTATACTCATTGGTGTTTGAGAAACATTTCCTAAAATATTACTTAATGAAAAACCTGAAGCCCAGACACAAGTAGTAAAAGGTTTTCCATCAAGATCTTCATCGTACGGCTCAATTAGTGAAAACACCAATGAATCACTATCAGGGTCAGTTATATTAAAGTCAATTTCCTGATCAATTCCTATACACAAATATCCATCCGTAGGGTAATTCCCGAAATCAGGTGATGAGTTTTGGCTACTAATAGCCGGATCCGGAATTTGGATGTAAAATGTTTTACCATCAGAGCCTGGTATAGCTAAATTGTCAATAATTAAATTCCTACAGCATTCGTGCCACTCAATATAATACCCATTTGGATTATTCGGTAGCGAAATAGATGAAATAAAAATATATTCCTCAACACAAATATCCATTAGTGTATTGCAACTATCTCCTAAGCTTAATACAGACTGAGAAACTAGATCAGATGTCATGTCAAATTGAAGGATAATTACATTTGTTACATTGTCATAAACAGATACAATTGCAGGTGAAACCAAAGTAGAGTTTCCTTGACCGCAATCTCGATATATTTTTAAATTAATATCGAATGTATTAGGGCCAGTTTGAACAGTCGAAAAATCACCACCAATAATATGTGTAGCACAGATTTGACTTGTAAATAGTAATGAAACAATAAGTATTAAAGACTTCAATAGACTTTGCATATTAACAAGGGCATTTATATTAATACTCCAAATGTACAAAAAAAAACAGTCTCCAAATTGAAGACTGTTCTCGTTACACAGGCTTTCTCTTTTGAAAACCTTTCTTAATTATTTATAGAGTACACTACCCTATTATCTCTACTCTCATTGCATTGTTACTCGCAAGTTCATACAATTGAGAATTGATTTCTTGGTAAAAAATGATACCAATTGCGCTTATCACACCTACTGTTGCTGGTAATACCGAAGTAAAACCTAAATCAACTGAGAGTGTGGTATCGCTTCCCACCATTCCTCCCAATGCAATAGCGTTACTAAAAGCAACTCCATTCGTTTCGCTTTCTGCTGCATTTACAGGTTCAAAACTCTTGCTGGAAGCTACGTATGTGTAGTCACTCAACACCGTTGTAGCTAACACTAACTTAAAGTGTGTTGCTCCTTCCGGAAAATTGATAAAACTATCCGTATTAAAATCTGGTATCAACCAAGTTGCAATACTCCTGTTTGCATCTAACGTAGGTGCATCGTTCGGAGCGTAAAAGATAGCTCCCAAAGGAGTTGTCTTGTTAAACTCGAACCCTTCAAGAATATCATTGTTGTTCAGAATTTCAAAAGAACGCTTTCCTCTATCTCCTGCACCAAAAGAATTAATCTTTTTCATTAGTCCTGTTATTCTTCCAACTATGGTATTATCTCCCATTACCTTAATAATGTTAGCGAATCCTAGTCGCAGAGCTTTTCCAATTTTTGCAGAAGCTCCAAATTCAGACATGTTCTCTCGAGTTCTTTTAAACGCAGGGTCTTTCATCATCCTTTCTTTGCTAATACCACCTGTGGTTCTAACAATGTTTTCTCCGTTTTTGTCATAAAAGGTCAATCCACCTAGGGATCCCTTTAGCTTAATAAAGCCTTTTTGCTTAGCCATATTTATTTGTATTGTGAGACCACTCTTTCCTCCTACTCTAGGAGAATTAGAGACACGGTCTCTGATTAATATATATTTGATTTGCGATACTTGTTTCGTTTTATAAATGCGCTCGGCATTTTTAATTCAAAACAGCTATTGGCCAATAGTCTATCGACTTGTATTAAGAAAGGATTTGTAAGGAGTAATCTGTGTGTAACAATTGGCAGTACGCAAAGCCCTTGCCAACGTTCATTTACAGGATGTTAAAAAGTGTTAAGGGGGTAATTGTGAAAGCTATTTTTGAATAATAACCTTTCTCATTAATTGACTTCCACCCTCCAATTGCAACTCAAGAAAGTAAGTGCCATTTGGGAAGTTATTTAATAGAATCTTTTTACCAGGCTGAAGGTTAAAAGTTTCAAATACTCTTTCCCCAATTATATTATATAAAACAACATTAATGTTCTGGTTAATATTTTTTTCATATTCGATGTGAAGGACTCCAGTAGTTGGATTAGGGTAGATAGTGAATACACCATTGTCAATGTTACTTATTATTCCAACCGTATTTATTAAATAACAGGAAGAAGTATCAACGCAATTATTCTTATTAATTTCAACCGAATAATTTCCATTAACCGAAGGTGTATAATATTGATATGTTTCACCTAAGATTTCTGCATTGCTGCTGTCACAGTATAACCATTGATAATCTGCTCCGCTCATATTTGACTGGAGTATTATTCCACCTTGTGTTATTGAGGTGTCAATATTTACTATTGTCAAATTAAGGGTTACAACACTGTCACAACCATTTATATTGGTAAAAGTATGAGTAGGTGTTGAAGCATTTGTGTAAGTAGTACCGTACCAAGTAAAACTTTCACATCCAATTGCTGTTGTGTCGCTGGTATTATTTAAAATATCAAGGTTAAGCGTTACTGTGCTGTCACAACCGTTTGAGTTTGATAGAATGTACTCAGCTGTATTGTTGTCGGTTGTATATGTATTCCCATCTATCCATGTATAGTTATCACATACAGCTTGTGAATCAACTCCATAAGTAGAGCTATTAATCTCCAGAACCAGATTAACTATGCTATCGCATCCATTTGTTGATGCATTTGGATATAAAAATGAATTAGAATTTACATTCGAATAATAGGTCACTCCATCAACCCAGGTTAGACTATCACAACTAGTTACAGAGTCAGTATAAACTGACGCATTAATAATATTTAGGTCCAAATACACTAAACTATCACAGCCATTAGCAGCACCATTAACAATGTTATACGACGCGGTGTTATTACTCCCAGTATATATATTTCCATCAATCCATGTGTAATAATCACATGCAGTAGCTGATTCAACCCCACTTGTGCTGTATAATATTGTTAGATCCAATTCAACTAGACATCCACCAGGAACATTATAAGTTGAAGTACTGTCTGTAGCGTAATACGTGCTACCATCAATCCATTCCAAAGAATCACAGGTGACAATAGAATCTTGGCTAACAGGCGAATTGAATAGGGTCAATTTTAATGAAATTAACGTATCGCACCCAAGACTTGATGTATCCGTTATATAAATGGAAGCTGTATCATTGCTTTCGGTGTAAGTAACACCATCTATCCAAGTATAATTATTGCAAGCCACAATTGTATCAATAATATTATATAAAGGACAAGTTTCGTTTCTGTAAAGAATAGTTTGAGGCTGATTAATGCTATCGTATCCCGAAATTAAGAGGTCATTATCATTATCATTATCAATATCTGCAAATTGAACCGAGCTTAATGACACTCCAATAAATGGCACATCTAATTCCTCATTGAAATTACCTGCTCCATCATTAACATAAAGATTGGCCACCCTTCCATCGGCAGAATTCGCTTGGCCAGTAATCAAAACATCCTGGTCTCCATCATTATCTACATCAGAAAAATTAACAGTACCCATTATAACTGGAGTAAAAGGTGTTCCGGGTATTTCACTGAATACTCCCGCTCCATTATTTTTATAAAGTTTAGAAAGTTTTTGCATACCACAGCAATATTTACCTATAGTCAACACATCTAAATTATTATCGTTATCAACATCAGCAATATCTAAATCACTGTCCCTAATCCAGTAAAAAGGGTTTTGAGCAGATAATTGATAAGGTGTTCCATTTTCGAAAGTATAGTTTCCATTTCCATCATTGTGGTACAGTCTCGCTGAGTTTTGATAGGTTCCGGCATTACCTGTTATTAATAGATCTTGATAATGATCATTGTCATAATCAAAAAAACCGATGGAGCCAGTTTCAACTCCCCAAAACGGAGTTCCAATTTCTTCGGTAAAATTTCCATTTCCATCATTTTTATAAAGTTTTGCTATCCTAGGTGAATTTGATTTCCCTGTTATTAATAAATCTTTATCTGTGTCATTGTCAACATCAGCAAATGCTACAGAGCTTAACCAAACTCCATCGAAAGGTGTTCCTAATACTTCTGTAAAAGAACCACTCCCATCATTAACGTATAGTTTGGAAACATATGCAGACGCATTATTTCGACCACACAAGAATACATCACTATCCCCGTCATTGTCTATATCTGCAAACTCAACAGAACCCTTTCTAACACCTTCAAATGGAGTCCCAGAAGCTATTGAATAATTCCCTACCCCATCGTTAATGTACAAATCAGTATAGGATATATCTCCATAACTTCCCAAACCTGCAACAATAACATCAAGATCATTATCGTTATCAATGTCAGCAAACGATATAGAACTTTCAGTTACTTTTCTAAATGGTGTTCCAGTAACCTCTGTAAAATTCCCACTTCCATCATTCAGGTAAAGCATAGTGTAGTCCTTTCCAGCCCATGGATTATTCAGAATTAGATCAAGGTCAGAATCTCCATCTACATCACCAAATTCGATAAACCCATAATTTCCACTAATGAATGGTGTCCCTAGAATTTGTGTAAAATTCCCGTTTCCATCATTTGCATAAAGTTGAGTAATGGATTCCGATCCATCGTACCCCGATAACATTAAGTCAAGGTCACCATCATTGTCTATGTCAGCAAATGACACAGTCCCTTCCTGGATCCCATCAAAAGGTACTCCTGTTACAATCGTAAAGTTTCCAAGACCATCGTTAAGATAAAGATTAGAGATAGGAATATCATTGTCATTTGTGCCTGTTATCAATAAATCCATATCACTGTCGTTATCAATATCTGCGAATGAACTGGTTCCTTTTTCAGATTCCTCAAAGAAGTTGCCTAAATCCTCAGTAAAATTTCCATTCCCATCATTTTTATAAAGCTTTGAAATGTTCATGTTCCAGGTTACAATACCAGTAATAAGAACATCCTGATCTCCATCATTATCAACATCTGCTACAGAAACAGATCCTGAATATGCATTTATAAATGATGTACCCGGAACTAATGTGAAATTTCCAGCACCATCATTTTCGTAATACCTTCCCCCGCTAGATCCAATAAATAAGACATCCTGATCTCCATCGTTATTAAAATCAGCAACACCAATTGAATTACCAAAGCTTGCACTCAAATCCGATCCAACTAATTCGATGAAATTTCCAAAACCGTCATTCTCGTATAATTTCGTAGAATCTCCAGGGCTATTACCATCTCCTGAAATTAATAAATCATCATCATTGTCATTATCAATATCAATGAATATTACCTCTCCATTTGATACAGGTTGAAAAGGTGTTCCCTGAACTTCAGAATAATTACCAAAACCATCGTTTTTATACATTATGGCAACAAGGATTCCGACAGGGGTTTCCCCTGTAATTACTACATCTAAATCATTATCATTATCAATGTCGGAAAAAGCCATGGCTCCTTTATCCACCGGTGTGAATTCTGCTATATTACTTGGGAATGGTGATACAGGAAATGCTTTTTCAAATTGGATGTTTTGACCATAGCTGTTAAATGAAACTAAAACTATGCTCATTAAAACGTAAATTGTTCTCATGGGGTTAGACATTTGTAGATTCAAAGGTAGGTTAAAATAGCGTATAATTCACAAGTGGTTAAACAGTAACTATTCAATCACCAAACGTGTTCGATAATGCACTTTACTATCAGTAGAACTTACAACAGTAAGTATGAATACACCTGTACTCAATTGATTTTTAAATAGTTTTACTTTATCTGTAGTGATCTTTTTTGTATACACTTCTTTTCCAAGTAAATCATATATGTAAAGACTAAAGTCTTCTTCTAAATCTTGACCAAAACTGACAGTGGTGTAATTGCTAAATGGGTTAGGATGGATACTCAAATTCAATAAATTATAACTTTCAATTCCTGTGCAACTCGAAACAACAACTTGAGCAGAGTCATTTGACATGCAACCACTTGTATTTGTATAAGAATAGTACACTTGCTGTTCACCTAATCCAGCTAAGTTTGGGTCAAATTCTGAACCCATTACTCCATTTCCTGTATATGTACCTCCACTAGGACTTGCCAGTGGTAAAGTCATTATATCGGAGTCTATACAGATTGTGTCCGAATTAAATTCATTTAGGTTTACAACTGGAAAAGCCGAAACGTTAACCTGAATAGTTGAATCTTTTAAACAAAGACTATTATTGGTTTGAATAATTAGGTCAAACAACCCTACCGTATCAGACTCCCAACTTATATTTTCTCCATTTTGATTAAAAACATCAGTGATGTTCCATGTGAAAATTGTTGTACTTAAATCATCGGTTACATTTCCTAGTAGAATGTCCCCAATGCAAAGGCTAGAGTTTGATATTCCGAACGGAATAGTATCTACACATTCATATAAAGTGTTTATCGTTGTATTAGTCACCACTGCAGGGTTCTCATCAAAATATATATTGGCGGTGTTGTAAATCGATGTATTCAAAGGTAAACTAGGAAGTAAATCAATTCTGTATTTAATGAAACCATGACTAGCTAATTCGTTTACATTGCTGTCTGGCAACATAATGTTATTAAAATTAAATTCAATATTTCCATTTTGATTAATATCAATGGTAGCTGGATGACTACTAGCTAATGGCGTAAATGATTGCCAGTTCAAATTTTGATCTAATTGATCAGTGATTGTAACGTTTATTGCTGTGTCACTTCCAGTATTTTGAAACCTAATTGTAAATTCAAGTTCTGTAGTATTTGGTGAGATATACCCCATACTGTCAATGCCCTTGGGTGTAACTATTTTATCATTTGGGTCATAGGCACAAAGAAGTATTTGACTTAATGTATCGCTAGAGGAAAAAGATATAATCCCCAGTGTATCAATCACTAAAGTTTCGACGATACTAGTTAAGGAATTGCCCATAAACATAAAATTTGGAGTTCCAACTTCTATGTTTATCAATTCTTCTGTAAAGTACATTAGGCTATCAAAATGCCAATATATGTTTTGACCAATCACAGAGTCTGGAACAACATTACTAGTTACATATAAAAGATTGCTGTCCAGTTCAAGTTTAATTACCCCAGAAGGAATTGTAGTTCCTATATTTCGAAAATTTAACCAATAGTTTATGGTGTCATTGCATCTAGGGAAGCCTCCAACCAATTCCAATTGAATTTCATCAATCAAGGTATCTGGATAAAAACCAAAATTCAAACTATCCATAGTGTTATATGAAGAATCTATAACAATAGTATAGCTTAATGAATCAGTAACAATACTCCAGTTTGTAAGATTTTCTGGTTGAATAATATATGTACCCATAGTATCACTAAAATTCATAAAATAATTTCCATTTGGCCAAGAAAAAGTAAAATCACTTTGAGGAGTTGAATTTAGTTGAATTTGAGAAAAACCTATATCTGTTGAGTCGTAATTATTGTTTTGATTAATATCAATAAATACTGATCCATTTAACTGAATATTATCATAAATTTTATTTTCATATAAACTGAGTTTGTCAATACCACCCTCAGCAGAAATTACATCAACATCTCCGTCATTGTCCACATCCTTAACAATAACATTGTTTGACCAGCTTACAAGACTAGCAACTGGTAATGGACTGCTGAAGCCAGTAGCACCTCCTAAATTTTCATGCCATAACAGTTCATCTCCTCCAGTAACTATATCCATTGCACCATCATCATTAATGTCTTCAGCATATAAGCCAAGAATATTCCATGCTTGATTAGATAGTAAAGCTATTGAATTAAAATTTCCACCACCCAAGTTTTCAAACCAACTTAAAGTTCCAGTGCTTCCCCAGATTATATCATTATCTCCATCACCATCCAAATCAGTCACAAATGTTTTTCCTTCAGTAGGAGAGGTTACTGTGGAAACGTTTTGCACTGAAGAAAATAATCCTCCACCTAAATTTTCAACCCAAAACACATCGTGGTCATTCAAAACGAAGTCCAAATCACCATCACCATCAATATCAGCAGTGTGAATATGCTTTGAAGTTATCGATGCTATGGTTACTGAGGAAGAAAAAATGCCACTCCCTAAATTTTCAAACCAGTACATTTCATCATTTGAATCCGAAACTGTAAAAATATCAAGGTCTCCATCTCCATCAGCATCATTAGTAACCACTGAATAACAATAGCCGGCTGAAATGCCTACAATAACTTGGCCACCAAAACTACCATTTCCTAAATTTTCAAACCATACAATTTTATTTGGGTTTATACATGTGACTAAAAGGTCATTGTCACCATCGTTATCAAGGTCTTCCAACACAATATCATGTGCATCATTAATAAAAGTAATTATGGTTTGTTCAGAAAAGTTATTATTCCCTAAATTCTCATACCAACTAACAAAGCCATCTTTGTGTGAACTTGACAAAACATCTACGTCTCCATCTCCATTTACATCATTCACATAGATAGTTGTTACTTCTGCAGTTGGTGACGTTAATATCTCTTCAGGCCCAAAAGTGTTATTGCCTAAATTTTTATACCAGGCTATTTTATTATACCAGGCTGAAGCTGAACACACATCAAAGAATCCATCTCCATCTAAATCCAATGCATAAACAGCTGTGGCATCTTCTGCGAGGTTTGAAATTACAACCTTATTTCCAAAATTTCCATTTCCAAAGTTTTCACACCAAGCAATTGTGTTATCACTATAAGAAGCGGACAATACATCTTGATCTCCATCATTGTCCACATCTGCGGTATAAACACTTCTTGCATCATTTACCAAGTATAAAGTTTGTTTAGCATTAAAGCTCCCACCCCCAATGTTTTCAATCCATCCAACGTGGTCTCCAAAAGATGTGAATAAAACATCATTATCACCATCTAAATCTAGATCCGTTGCATAAACTGAAGTGAGGCTAACCGATGAACCTATTGTTTGTATAGGTCCAAAAATCCCTAATCCCAAATTTTCAATCCATCCAATACTATTGGAAAAGGAGAATAATATGTCTTTATCTCCATCACCATTAATGTCAGTATAAAAGATACAACTCACACCATTTGCTTGTGTTGTTATACTTTGTTGAGTACTAAAATTTCCATTACCTAAATTCTCATACCAAGCAATCTTATTGTCAAAATCTGAGCCTGACATTATATCTAAATCACCGTCCAAATCAATGTCCACTGAAACTATTGTCATTATTCCATTTGTATTATTTGTGATTACGATTTTTTGACTGAAAGACCCATTGCCCATATTTTTAAACCAAACAATCTCATTACTTAAAAAAGAGGTTGCTACAATATCAACCAATAAATCTCCATCTAAATCCGCTGAAATAACATTGTTTGCGCCATCTACAGATGTACTAATAGTTCGTTGGACCCCAAAAGTGCCTCCCCCAAGGTTTTCATACCAAGCTATTTTATCATCGTTTTCTGAGGCTGAAATCACATCGTTGTCTCCATCGTTGTCAAGGTCTACTGCAATCACAGCAGTAGCATCTGATGCAACATGATTCAAAGCTATTTCATCACTAAACTGAGCCTTTGCTATAATTGAGCTTAAAATAATAAATGCTAATAAGAGAAATTGATTCATTTTAGGGCTTAGGTTATTTTGTACTCAAATTTAAACAATTATTTAATACAAGTAAATTAGGTTTCGTAGTTCACCATTCCTCCATAGATACTTAACCTCTACTTCACCTCAAAGGCACCTATAGTTCACCTTAGTTAACCAGAGTTCACCTCAATCAATGGTTTTAAGTGTTTTTTAAGGCAAATTTGGATTATTTGGGCGTGTCCCTTCGGGTCGGGCTATTCGCACTACATGGTAGTTGCTACTATCCCTCACGCAGCTAATAAATAAGTAAAGCCTGAACTTAGCGTAGCGATCTCACGACCAAAGGAAGTAACGGCTTTACCCATTTATTGCTTAATGATAAAGCACATAAGAGTTAAATATTTTCGGAAAAGAACCTCAAATATCCAACCCTTACGAGTTGTTTAAATAAAATGTCCCCCCTCCTTCTGGGTAAAAAAATAAATTATTAAACCTAAGTCTATATTAACATAACATAATCAGTATTATAGAACATAAATATTTTTCTCTTAATGTTATTTCATTTTTAAAAACCTCTTAACCTACTAATAAAGAGGCTTTCAATCAAATTATCTACTCTACTCCTTCCTCACTTTATAAATAAACAGATTTTTTGAAATCATAACTCAGCTATTGACTATCTCGTCACTACAATTTTCAGAACAAAATCATGGTTCTATTTTTTTACAAAAAGGAAAAATCAATAATTTAAAGGGCTTCAGATAAATTAATAATGCAATATTTATTTGTTTTCGGGCGTTTAGAAAATATCCATCAACTCCTATTTTCTAATGAAGAATATTCTTATATGCTTAATTATCGGTTCTTGCTTTAATGCATTTTCACAAGATTCGATTAGTGATTTCAAAAAAAATGACATCTCTATATTAGCTGGACTTCAAGGTCCTCGATTCGAACTTTCTAAGTTGGAAATTCAATTTAGAAAAAGTACTTCGGAAAAAACCCACCTCAAATTCATGGCTACAATATATCGGTTTGAATCACAATTGTTAATGCTCATGGATACGGTGTATTTGTCTGACTCATTAATCGTTTCTAGGACTCAAAATCAAAATACTAAAGACTATACGCTAAGTTTTGGCTTAGATCATGATTTTTCAAAACATTTATACGGTGGTGCATTTGTTATACTTGGTTATGCTAAAGGCAGTAATAGTCTATCTGATTATGGGTATGAATATAATGCAAGTAACGGGGCTTGGGAAGATTGTGATTCATGTCTCTATGAATATCATGACGAACCCTATTACTCAGCTAGCAGAGAAACAAACTATCAAACTGCTAATTTAGGAGCGCATTATAATAAAAGGTTAGGCGCAAGCCACTTTTTACTATATGGCTTAGGCCTAAATGTGGGAGTGAAATTTCCCATCCTTAAAAGGTGGGAAATTGCAACGCAATATGCTATAACCGGTATTAGACATCAAGCACTTGGAAGCCTTTCCTATTCAGGAGAAGGTCGTGTTTACTCTCCTCAATCGTATACTAGATTTAGACATACCGTAGATTTTATTGTACGATTTAAAGTATAATAATACATGTTTTCAACTAGTACGAAGTATTATTCAATTACCATCCGCGTACGATAATGTACTTTGCTGTCAACAGAGTTTACTACAGTAAGAATGAATCTAAGTTTGCATCTAATTGGTCTGTTATCACAATATTGGTTGCTGTGTCGTTTCCTGTGTTTTGGAATCTAATAGTAAATTCTAGTTCTGAAGTATTGGGTAAAATATACCCCATGCTATCAATCCCTTTTGGTGTTGCAATTTTGTCGTTAGGGTCATATGCGCAAAGTAGTATTTGGTTTAATGTATCAGAATAAGTTGAATTTACATTACCTAAAAAATCCATTGAAACTGTGGATAAGGAACTAGAAAGAGTATCGCCCATACTCATAAAATTAGGCATGGTTACTTGTGTATTTATGATTCCGCTTTCGAAATAGGATAAACTATCATAACTCCAATATACATGCTGCCCAATGATAGAATCTGGAATTACATCAGCAATTACAAAAGTGATGCTGTCATCTAATAAAAGGTCAATAATACCTGAAGTAAATTATTGTTTTACGACTTTAATTTTCTTCATTATTTTTTCATTTTTCAAAAAGAGATAATATACTCCACTAGATAATTGGCTTATATCTAAATTCATAGACCTCGTATTATTACTATTCCATTTTTGCACAATAGAACCTTCTACAGAAATTATAGATATTTCATAATTCAGTTTTTCCTCTAAATTATCAATCGTTAAACTATTGTAAAATGGGTTCGGGTAAATCATAACATTTTCTCCATATTGAAAATCCTGCATACCTGTAGAGCAGTCTATGGATGTAACAATGCAAGTGTCATAATATACACAACCTTCAGGACTGGTAATAGTTACTGAAAAAGTGCCGTCATAATTAACTTGTATTGTTTCATTTCCCCAAACATTTCCCAAGTCAGACTGCCAAAGGTAGTTGTAACCAGGACCCCCAGCAGTTAGTACTAAAGGGTCGCCCTCACACAATGTGTCTACTTCAGGCAAAACATAATTAAAAAATAATTCAATTACTTCAATGGAATCCATAAATAAACATTCATTTGAGTCCACAACTTGAATTGAAAAGTCTCCAAAAGAATCAATAGCTAGGTTATTAGTAGTGTCACCTGTATTCCAAATGTAACTTTCATATATGCTAGGGGTAAGTAATACTGTATCATACGGACAAATTTTTAAGATTGAATCAAGAAGGTCTGGATATAATAAAACAGAGACATTGATAGTGTCAAAACGCTTGCAGTCATATATATCACTTGTTATTACACTGTAAGCATTAGAAGAGTCTACTTCTATAATTTGTATTGAATCGGTAGTGTTCCAAATATAATCTGCAAATCCACCGCCAGCATTTAAGGTCAAGGTTTCAAAAGGACAAAGAACCGTATCAGCACCTAAGTTAACATCGCCAGAAACAGGGTTTAAAAACACCCAAATTGAATCCTGATAGTTATTTACCATTGATTCCGATTTGATCAATACCCATTGTCCGCTATATAAACTATCGTTCGGTTCATAATTAAACAAATCTCCCTGAAGTTGGTAATTAGATTCAAGTGTAGTGTAAGTTGAACCACTATCTAGCGATACATAAATATTTATTGGATTTGCACTATAGTTATCCCAATACAATGGGATTTCTTCATTTAAACAAAAGGTTGAATCTGAATGTTGAATTGCGTCAAACCTAGGGCATTGCGCATTGCAAATTCCAGAAGCAGAATAATCTAAATGTATTACACTAGTACTAGGAATATTAAATGTAGAACCTCCAAATGAAAAGGTTTCATACCCAACTCCGAACATAGACATTTTACCACATTCATTTACTCCCATAGCTGTTGAAAAGTCATGGTTTTCACTCCCCATATTTTTAGCCCAAATTGCATTTCCTAATGTGTCAAAAGCACCAAACATCATATCTTTATTTCCGATAGCTTTTAATCCATAGGAAGAATAAGAAGTTGAGTCAAACCAAAACTTTTCTGAAAATTCACCAAAAAATAATAATTCATCACTCTGTGTTGCACCCATAGAAGTTACGACAACATCATTACTATACTTTATCCATTCTTTATCTAAGTCGGTGTTTATCTTATACAGAGCGCTTCCAGTCTGAGAAGAAAAACTGGTATCCATTATTTCGATATCATACCAAACAAGGTGATTATTTGTAGCCCAATTAATGTATAAATATAGATTGTCATCGGAATCAAAAGCATAAGTAGGTTTTCTAGTCTTTATTGTCCTACCACTTCCCGATCCTGCTTTTCCAGCAGTTCTTGTGTCTTTATACGTCATGATAGCATCTTTCCATTGAAAGGATGTATCTACAATTGCTAAAAAACCATTGTATGCAGTTGTTGAAGAATTTCCTATGGTATAATTACCAAAGGTTGGGGTTTTATAAATGTTCCCTACAACGTATAGTTCTCCATTTTTAGCCAAATGTAATTTAGGACTAACTGTTGTTATTTGTTCGTAATAGGTAGTTGAATAATTAAAGTTATATATCCCAACAACACCAAAATCATTGACATTTGTAGTTTGTCCGCCTTCTAAATGCCGAATGTAATTACCAGAACTATTTACTTGAACAAGAATCATGTCTCTCCCTAAAGCAACGCCAGAAGTATCCTGAAACTCACCTTCAACATACTTCCCTAGTATAGAATGATATATCTCATTTTCATTTTTATAAATTATATCTGTAACTCCAAGTGGTCTATTTGGAAGGTAGCTGTGATATGTTATCCCCCATAATCCTTGTCCAGTGGAGTCCATTTTCAGCAAAAAACCTGTCATTTCAGCATCAGGAGAAGGCAAGTTTAAACCTTCAACATTAATAGAGTCAAACCCTCCAAAACAACCACCGATATACATGTTTTTATGTTGATCAGTTGTAATGGTGTTAAAAAATATGCTTTGCTTTGTACCGAATACATAACTAATTGGGCCAGAATATTCTTTATTTAATAGAGTGTCCCCATCCTCATTAAATTTCCATAAAAAATAACTATAGAATAACTTGTTGCTAATTTCCGTAATTTTTGTTCCAACAGTGTAGGTATTGTTAAACTCATCAACATGTACATCTAGTACCTCATAATTAGCAAAACCATTACTATATCCAATTTCATTAAGTACTGAATCAAAGCAAGAAGCACCTTGACCTCCTGGCATAGCGTTTATAACTGATATTTCTCTTGTAAGTGTATCAGGACATCCTACATTATTAGTTGCGATAAGGGTTAAACTGCTTACTCCTGGAACTGTATAGTAAGCTATTGGTTGCTCAACACTGTCTGAATTAGCAATACCACCTATACCAAAATCCCAAACGTAATCATCTGCTAAGGAATTATTAATTAAGACAATTGTGTCTCCAATAAATTGAAATTCATCTAATAACACATCTGCAACCACTTCATCTACGTTAATCAAAACAGTATCATTTGCTGTATAAGCACAGCCCAAAATATTCTCAGTATCAAATGTCACGATTGCATCTTCTGAAATTGGTCCAGTAGGAAGATATATAGAATCTCCATTTCCAGATACATACCCTCCGACATATAAACCGTCTATAATTAATTGATAATTCAAACCTATCAAACTATTAGGAATTACAATAAAAGATGAATCATCAGGGCAAATCACTGTGTCAAAAACAAATGCTCCAAAAGGGTCAATTGGACTAGGAGCAACTACTACAGTATCATAATAAATAAACGACACTGTGTCACAGATATTTGTAGATGTGCCAACAACTTCTATTGGAGTGGTTTCCAGCAAACTCCCCGTATGCAAAATAATGTTTCCTCCTGATCCAGTGTATGGACCACCAACAATTGAATCATTTATGTTTAAAGAATAACTTACTCCAGTTTCACCCAATAGAGATGTATAAGTTGAGTAGCCATAGCAAATAGTGTCCTTATTATTACTGGCCGTAAATGGCTGGATAGAAGCAGGTGTGTTAAACGGTTGAAATGTATATGATGCTGTGTCATTAACTACATTTATTTCTTGAATGCTATTCACTTCTGAAACCCAAATTTTTACTTCCTGCAGCGAATCACCAAAATAATCATTAGCAATTATGATGTCTTGATCACTTTGTCCAGGTGCTAAAACACCTATCCAGTTGTAGCTTGGTTTTACATAATTATTCACACTCCACTCAATCGTAGTGTTGAAAATTGTATCTGAACCAAAATTGTATAAATCTGCAAATACATTATGATTTCCAACGCAGACATCATTTGATAGTGGATTGCTAGCGTATATAGCACCGTCATTTGCAGTTGCTGGTGCACATTGTCCAGGGAAGTTTAATATCATAGGTTGTTGACTGCAATTATTTGTAACAATGGACTGGCCCATTACATGAGTACCAGCCGAAATGTTATTATAGCTCAATGTTCGATTAAAATCACCTGCAGCTAAAGCATAATACATCATATCTGATGTAATAATAACATGTCCTAATTCATGTCCATGCCCTAATTCATGCAAAGCAACAGTTTCAAAGTCATAACGATTACTAGCGGGGGTTCCTGGATCACTATGCCATAGAGTCCCTGAATCAAAAATAATATCTAATTCTGTTACATACCATTCTGTGCCACCATTACATGATTGAAAATACGAAGTACATCTTCCCAAGACTCCTGCAGGTAGAGAAGAATTTATTCCAACAACATTAATTCCATCTGCACCACTCACATTTGTGCTAGTTGTTATTGTGCTTATCTCCCAATTTACGCCAGTAGCACATTTCCAAGTATCCAAAGCTCTATCAAAAGCAGGTTGATGGCTAATTATCGAAAAATTTGTGCTTTTTGTCCAAGTATATCCACCTGCTCCATTGTCATCTATTTTATATGGTTTATACATGTTGGTGCCATCAGTGGTATTTATTTGGGAATAAGGAATGTTAAGGGCAGAAGAACTTGTTATAGAGTTAGAACCTATGACAACATTAAATTGCCCTGTACCTGCTCTTGAAGGAACATATAATTGTATCAACGTATCAGACCAAGAGATATAATCTCCTAAGTCGGTTTGGTAAAAAAGTCCTCCTCCATAATTCGCATCAGGAAATTCAACATAATCAACAGAACTAGGTCCTGATGTTCCAAAATCAGTTCCAGTTATTGTCAATACAGATTTTGTTCCCGCTGTTATAGTTGCAGGAGAAAAAGATAGAATATTCAATACTTTTACCGAAGGGTAATTGAAAACCAAACTTGATAAAGTCGTGAACCCTGAACCAGTATGTCTTTTAATGGTACTCTCAATTATTGGGAGGTTGTGTATATGAAAAGGATCAGCAAGTTTTTCTCCATTTTTTAAATACTTTAAAAACCCTTGTTTGGAACCGTATACTTCAAACATAGAGATATTTGATAACGGCATTTGGTCTTTTGTGCTTGGGTTACAAAAGAAAAATCCACGTTCACCAATAATTAAATCAAGCAGTGAAGATATTGTTTGCATTTCATTACCCACAATCCCCCCTTCAGTTTGGATATAAATATAGTTTGAAGAAAATTGACCTTTAAGCAACCTTGTTATCCGTACTTTATTTGAAGTATAAATCCTTGTATGCTGACTATTCCAGAATGATTGTTGTTCGATGACTTCGCCTTCAACGATTAGACTAGAAGAAGATACTCGGTTATCAATACTCAATTCATATAGGGATCCTGACGCAATAAATGAATTACAAACTAGAATTGAAAAAATGAAGAAAATGAATTTATTCATAGGGGGTGTTTAAGCAAAAATACGAATTAATTCACCATTTTTCTATTTGCAATTTTACTAAATGAGTTGATTCTCTAGGTCTAGTTGAAATGTTTCGAGCAAAAGTCTATGTTTCAATTCCTTATAGGTGTCCCAGTATTAAAAGTATGTGCACTCTTTACTTAACCTTTCCTCCATAGATACTTAACCTCTACTTCACCTCAAAGCCATCTATAGTGCACCTTAGTTAACCCTAGTTCACCTCAAACATCAGTTTTAAGAAGTCTTTATGGCAAAAGCCTTAGCTTATATGAAAATAGATACCTCGACTGAATGGTTATCTGTATGTGATATATACACTATAGAATTATTGGATTATCATGCATTAAACACATTGATTACCAAGCTAATAAATTGGTCAAATGAGATAGGGAGACTTATTCATTATCCACAATATTAGGGAACACGACTTTTGCTGCCTTAAATATTTCCTCGCTTCCGTAATATAGAATAACCTCTTCCCCTATTCGTTTCATATCTTCTTCGTACACGAATTCTGAATAAAATAGGGTATCAAAACTATTGTAGACATAACAATCAGAAGGCAAATCACCTGATTCATGACTTGCGTAATATTTCCCTTGAATATCAGGGTAATCCATATAACCTTCATTCAAATAGGGGCTTGCTTCAACACTGAATTCACCCTTTTCATTTATGGTAGCCAAAGCGATTTGGTAATTATTGGTTTGCGAAACAGATTCAACAATACAACGCATCCCTTCGTAACCAATAAACTCTCCTTCATATTCTCCTCCTTCAAAACGAAACCTCATAGTATCACCATTGGCAACAACCATTTCGAAACTATGCCAGTAAGGAATTCCAGATTCTTGGGAAGCCCATGTAATAACACCTTCTATTTCAACTCTTTCACCTTTAATTTCTTCCCAGAATTCATGAACAGAAGTTAGTTTCTTTGCATACTCTTCTACTACTTTTGATTCCAATGTGTCAACTTCAGGCTCTTCGATTCTTTCCTCATGCAAAACAGTCGCTCCATCATCTGGTTTAGAATCCATCTGTTCTTCAGAGCAACTTGTAAAAGCCCATAAAGAAACAATAGTAATTAGTAGTATACTTTTCATTTTAATGTGTTTTGGTTCTGTTTGCTATATAGCACAACCTGTTGTTTAACAGTGTCTAAAGGTAATTTATTTGTTGTTAAGTCAAGGATGAATCTTTGCTCTTTAATTTTGCAATCATGGAATCACTGTTGTAAGCACAATCGTTGTCTATGTGTTCTTGTAAAAATCCTTTAATTGCCATTAAAGCTTTTATCTTTTGATTTACTTCATTTATTTTTTTCTTAATAAACATAGTTCTGTCATCTATAGTCATGGAATCATTTACTAAATGATTCAATAATGCCTTTACATTCTTTTAGTGTTAAACCAATTTTCTGCATTTCTTTAACCATTTTGACTCGGTATATATTTTCATCACCATATACTTTGTAATTATTAAATTCAAATGGTCTAGAGACATTTCCAAGTAGTCCTAGTTTATCATACAACCTAATTGTATCTCTAGAAACGCCTGTTTTTGCTGCAATTTCTCCAATTTTCATAAAATAGTTCTGTTTTTATTTGACCATTGACCATAGTCCACGGTTTACATTTGTAAAAATAACAATTAAAAACAAGAATTATGGAAATCACGAAAAACACAATTGTCTATACTATTCTAAAGGAACATGGAGACATAGCCGAAGTAATGGAAATGCTTGGGGTAAAAAAAGTCGGTAATTTTAGCTTTCGTAAATTACTAACTCGAATAATTACGGTTAGAATTGCTGCTTTTGTACATAGAGTTCCTCTAGATGAGTTTATAGAAAAGTTAAACCGAGCAGTGTTTGCTAAGGATAAAATGTCTTAAATAACAATAGCTAATACCATTGTTATTTAAGACATTTTATTACATTAGTTATTCATTAATGAATACGAATAAGCTTCTACACCCTTCGCCTAAACTATCTCAGTATATAGTTGCAATAGTTATCGTTACAGTAATAACTGCAGCCATTACAATGGGGTATTATTTTCTTTGGGATATAAGCAGTAGCACACCCATTCCAGAGCCTTATACATTGGAATATGTTGGCTACCAATCTGTATTTTTCATGGTAGTTAATGGGTTAATTCATACGGGCTTTAGAAATAAAAAACACTTAAGCTCTTTTGAATATCTTAAATGGCTTCTCGTACTCGTTCTTGCTAATGTTGTGGTTTGCTATATAACAATGAATATCCAAATAATCCCATCGATTAATGAGATAAAGAGATTATATGGATCAGATGGCATTGTTCCTCCAGTGTTATTCTCGCTTTCAGTTCCAATTGCATTCATATCAGCATTGCTTGGGATGTTTGCTATTCCCTATTTCACGTGGAGAAGTAAACGAAATCCGTATCAAGCCACCATCAAAGGATACCATGATGTGGCATTAAAGCTATTTAAAGCCTATCTAATTGTGGTTGGGTTAATTCTTATTGTCAATTTGACTTATTACCAGTTATACATTGCGTATGGTGGTGAAATGCCACAAGAAGGTTTTTCAAGGTATGTAATGATTCAAATGGCATTTGTGCTTACTGCAATTGCCGCTATGCTTTTCCTATACTTAAGGGATAATTCTTCAAATGGATTGTTTATTTACATTGTTTTAACGGGTATAATTTCCTATTCTGCTTTTCTTGCAGGACTTTCTCGTGTAGATGGACAACCTCTTTTCGACAATACTTTATGGTTAAATATTCCAATTGCTGTAGTGTCTACTGTTGGCGAGTTGGTTGGAATCCCTTATTTCTTTAAAAACTTAATGAAAAAGAAAGTCCAAGGTCCTTACAGAAGATGATTAATCGTTTATTACAAATTTATACCCTACACCATGTACGGTAACAATTTTCAACCTGGAATCTGAAGCTAGTTTTTTACGCAATTTAGAGATAAAGACATCAAGTGTTCTGCCAATGTAATCACCTTCATCTCCCCATACAGCGTTCAATATTTCTTCCCGTTTTAATACAATGTTTTCTGAGCTATATAAGAGATACAGTAAATCCGTTTCTTTACTACTTAAATCAATTTTGGTACTTATATGCTGAAGGGTTTGGTTTCTTTTGTCAAAATTAAATTTACCAATAGGAATTATACCTGAATCAACTTTCGAATCATTTCTTTTCCTTCTAAAATAAACGAACATGCTTATAAAGAGAATTAAAGGTATTCCTAAAATAATAGCTATAGTTACTTTATTCTGATTGCTTTTAGAGGGTTTAATTATGGGTTTCTCTATAAGGGTAGAAGAAATTGATTTCTGAACACTTAAAGTATCTAAGAAGGTTATAAACACACTGTAACAACCAAGAGGAAGGACTCTTCCTCTACAAGCTATTTGACCAGGATTAATCGTATCATTCAATTCATAACTATGTTTAACTAGGTTACCTAAACAATTCTCTACCTCTACCCTATATTTATTGGTAAAATGGCTTTCTTTAAAAATTGTATCCACAATAGAAGCCAAATCAAAAGGATCAATCTGGAAATTATTTTCAAATTCTATCTTATAGCGATTTTCTTCTTTTGTAATGGGTAAAACCCTCGATATACTATCTCCTGTAAATAAAAGAATTTCATGCCCAATTGTTCTGAGAACCACCTTCGCTTCACTATCGTCCACATTCATTTGAGCATTGCTTTTAAATGCAAATAAAAAGGAGCAAAAGCTCAATATTAATATCAATTTAGAATAGCTAATTCGCATCCAACAAATCTACTTGAAAATAATCCTCTTTGAAATGATTTTGAATCATTTTACAACGCATTTACATTTTTTTACATTTTGTATTAGCATCGAAAGAGCTTTGTATCTTAAATTTGATTCAAATAATTTAACTATGAAAAAAAATGCAATAATTACTTTAGTAGCCTTTGTAATAATCATATTTACAGCATTCAGCTTTGTTCCTAAGCAAAATACCACAATTGAACAAAACCAGGTATGCCAAGAAAAATTTGATCCTTTTACAAAACAAGTAGAACTTGACTTTACAGAGAATGGAGGTGATAATATTGAACAGCAATTATTTTTTAATATCCGAGGAAGGTTTAATAAATCGTTAACGATAAGCCAGTTATTTAACTCTAAATTAATTAAGGACTTTGTATCCTACTATCCTTCTGAATGGATTTCAGAATATGTCTCTGTTGAAATGAATTTCCATGTTGATGGAAAGGAAATAGTAACACAAAGCAAAAACGATACATTAACGAAAGAACAAATAGAGATTATTAACTCATTAGAAATAAATGACGATATCAGTATTAAAGTTAAGTACAAATCAGAAAATGCGGTTTCGCATGAAGTTGAAATAAGGGAAATGGAAGAACTATCTTTTATGATTGTTCCAGAACATCAAGCAATGTATGTATTCGGATATGACTTACTAATTCAATATTTAGAAGAAAACAGTTTAGATAAAATACCTGTTTCAATTCAAAACAACCTTGATCAATTATCTATCTATTTTGGTATAAATGAGTTAGGAGAAATCCAAAATGTTCGTTTAGAAGAATCTTCAGGTAACAAAGAGGTAGATCACTTAATAATCGACTTGATTCAAAATATGCCTGCATGGGACCCAGCTGTTAATGGAGATAGCATTGCTGTTTCGCAAAGATTTGAACTTACGCTAGGAAACAAAATTGTTGGATGCTAATATTTACGATAAATTATTGGGGTCTTATATAGAACCAGTAATAGACTGCATATCCAAGTCCACCGGAGATTAATGCAGAATAAAAAACGGTTTTTGCAATATCTTTTCTTTTGGCTTTTTTAATATCATCTTTAGGGTTATACACGTATTTGATTCCAAATAAAACACCTAAAAGATCATCTTTATTAATCTTGAACACTACATTTTCGGATGAAATCAATTGATTCTTTTTCTTCTTCATTAAGTAAATGTTGTATTCTCCTTTTACGCTTATCGTTGAACCTCTTAAATCCATTAATTTCATGTTGTCAATACTATACAAATAGTTTGATTTGTCTAAACATTCGAAATGGTAACCATGCGTTTTCAATCGAATGGAATAAGTCCCTTGGGTAAATATGTTTTTGTCCGTTTTGTCTAATTTGTTATTGAATTTTATAACTGAATCGTTTATAGATAAGCTTATAACTGTATCCTTGGTGTCAATAATTAAATCACGGTTCTTGTTTTGATTGTATATTGAATCAGTTATGGTTTGAACTTCAAAATAGGTATTGCTACCGTAAAAGTCTCGGCTATCCTGTGCATGTAATTGAATAATTACAAAGAATCCATATGTTAACAGTAATAATCTCATTAGCTAATAATCTTTTCAAAAGCAAGTCGTTCAGCTCCACTTTCCAGCAATATTACACCGCAATATGCGTAGCTCATTTTTTCCAATAAATGTTGCATCCCTTTATTCCCCCTGTGTGTATCAATTCTAAGGCTTTTAACATTTAGCTCCTTTAAGCGGTTATGACATTCATCAAATACAAATCGAGCAAGTCCTAATTTGCGGTACTCCTCTCCTACAGCTAACCGGTGAATAACGCCATAGACAGCATCATCATTTGTTAGCCATTTACCCTGAATTGTTCTATAAGCACGCTCCGTTTTTGTTGTAAATACTGTTGTACCAATTATTACATCGGAGTCATTTAAGACAACGTAACTATCCTCATTTTGTATATCTAGTTCTATTTTTTCTTCATTTGGATACCCATCTTGCCATTGATCAATTTCTAACTGCGCTAAATACACTTGAGCTTCATGGATTATTTCCATAATTCTTGGGATATCCGATAAAGTTGATGGCTGTAACTTCATTAAACATTTTTTTATAAATATAATCATTGAAATTAAATTTATAATACGCATTTAGAAAGATTTCCATCCTAAATGATTAGCTTTATGACAAAGCTCATTAATAGATAAATATTGAATAACTAATTTCGAGCAATTGATAGAAAAAACATTTTATGGAAACAATTGATAATAGACCAAAATTGTATGAGTTAGATGAAATCTATAAATACAAAGATTTGATTAATACAGCTGATAAAGCGACAATTAAACAGATTATTTTTAAAGGAGATGAAAAGTCAACGCAGCTTTACAATGAATTTATGAAATTGGTAGCTGATGAAATAGATCATCAATTAAACAAAGATGAATTTAGTGAAATGAAAAAGGTGTTGATAGGGAAAATGAAGGCGTACCTTGAACGCCTTTAGAATTATTGCACATCAATTAACGCTACATCAAAAATCAGGACTGAATTTGCAGGAATTCCACTTGTAGCTTGTTCACCATAGCCTAAAGCGGAAGGTATCAATAGAATTCCTGAACCACCTTCCTTGAAATAAGGTATTCCTTCTTGCCATCCTTTAATAACTCCTGTTAATCCAAAAGTTATCCCGACATTACTTGACTCATCGAAAACGGAACCATCCGTTAAAGAGCCTTTATAAGCAACTGTAACTGTAGATTGACCATTCGGTTGTGTTCCTGTCCCAGGTGTATTAATAACGTAGTATAAACCCGTTCCTGTAGCAACAGCTGTTAAATTGTGATCCGAAATATATTGTTTAATAATATCCTCATCTATTTCAGTGTAATCAACTGGTTCCTTTTTACACGAAATAAACAATGTGACTGTGATTAGAAAGATAAATAGCTTTTTCATATTACTATTTTACATAGTGTTTTAATATCTCTTTAAGAATAGAAATATCCTTATCCTTATTTCGAGAAAGCATTTGTTCATCATCACAATCAAATTTAGCGTAATCTATTTCAATAAGGTTTATATCATTTCCTTTTAACACACTTTGTTTTCTAAGACGGTAAATTTCTCTTTGCTCAGCACGTGTAACACCACTGATTGTCATTTTATCCCTGTTTATCGAATCTGAATTTTGCTTATCTAGAAATTCAATTACTAGATTTAAGTCTTTGTAATAAGCATCTAAAGGAAGTTCTGTTCTTGTTTTTCCGTTTTTATGGTAATCGCCCAATAAAAAATCAAATGTATGTTGATGCGAAGCTCTGGTATTAAAAATTTCATTAATTAATCCAACAAGATAGTATTCATCACTACTTTCTCTTTTGTTAATTGCTTTTTGCTTATTGGTAATTTCATTAACAGGCTCTTTTGGGGTATACATCCCTCCTTCTCTAACAAAATACCAATAGACATTTTTCTCTTTTCTTTCTGCATGGATTAGTGGAATTTTATCTAGCGCATTTTCTCTGTCTAAATCTCTTAACACTTTTCTTAAAGGCAAACCTTTTTTAACATCTTTAACAAATACTCCTGCTTTAATTAATTCAGGCATTACAGTTTTTGCTGGAATCCATTCCGTTGTAGGGTTTGCTTTGAAGTAAGCCATTACTACATCATTAATCTGCTTCACTAAATCTTTACTCATATCTAACTATTATTGCGCAAAACTAATGATTATTATTGGGTCTTTTTTTTTAAAAACAGTTACCAATATTTTTTAAAAAAATTCCACATCAATAAATTAGCATTTATTACCGTAGACGGTTCATCTGACCTTCGGGTTGGTTTAACCCCCATAGGCCATTGATGCCCACCATCATGCGTAAGGTATAATTCCATTTCAACATTATTATCACAATTTGTCCAAGTAAATTTATCGAAATCTGCTCCATCATAAACTAATGTGCTACTTACAGCACATCCATTTTCTGTATTCCATATTCCAAAAACAGAATCTAATGGCGCTTTGTAGTTTTTTGAAGGTCCATCTCCTACACCACCATTATAGGGGACTCCAGAATCGAGGTAAGAATGAAAATGAATAATAGGAACGGTTCCAATAGGATTACATTGCTCTGCAGTCATTGTGGCAGCTACTGGAGCGATTCCGCCAATTTTTTCAGGAATTTCGCATGCTAAACTGTAGCACATAAATCCACCATTTGATATTCCGGTAATATAAACTCGAGCAGGATCAATGTCATGCTCTTTTAGCAATTCGTCAATTAAATAAGAGATAAAACCTACATCATCTCTGTCTTTTCTATTTGCTTTTCCACAACAATCTCCAGCATTCCAGGTTCTATTTTTACCTTGTGGGTAACAAACCATAAAACCTTCGTCATCAGAAGTTTTACTTAAGCCTGATTGTTCTTCAATATTTCTAGGGGTTCCAATTCCGCCATGCAAAGCTATTATTAAGCTTCTTGTGTCTTTTGAAGCAAAGTTATCGGGTTTATGGAGTAAATAATACCTCTTTTCCCCATCGTATTTAATTTTTATTAAATCAGAGTCAAATTTACTTTTCTTACAGCCTAATGAACTAATAACAAAAAAAGCAATTACTATTTTAAAGAGTGATTTCATATTATAATTTCTTAAATACTAAGAACTACATGACAACATAGAACACCCTACCTTAGTCCTTGCCCATTCAGGTCTTTTGACAAACCATTTTTGTTGTTCAGGTTGCTCGTCATATGGCTTTTTAAGGAGGTTGTACAATTCATTAATGACTGTATGATCTCCTTTATCGGCTGCATCAATCGCTAATTGAGACATATAGTTTCTTAAAACATATTTTGGATTTACTCTATTCATCTTCATTTTTCTCTCTTTATCAGAAAGCTCTTCTTTCTGAAGCCTAGCTAAGTATTGGCCGAACCAATCCTTCCAAAACCAAAGTGCTTCTCCTTTTACTTCTTCAATTTTATAAAAGGATTCTTTTACCGAGTTTAAAAAAGAAATATTATCTTTTTCAGGAAGAACTAAAGATTTAGGCAAATTGGCTAACTCTCTAAAAAAGATAGTCATATCTGTTTCAGTAAGCCGTAGATTTAATTCTAATTGTTCTATTAGCTGAGAATCTCTATCATCGTTTAATTCTAGCCCTAATTTAGACTTCATCATGTCGAAATAGGCTATTGCGTAATCCTTTTTATAAGCAGCAATAATTTCTTCTAAGGGGTCAGCATCTTCAATTAATGGATAGATTGCATTGGCTAATTTTAGTAAGTTCCAAAGCCCAATATTTCCTTGTTGTCCATATTGATAGCGCTTGTGTTCAGAATCCGTAGTATTGGGTGTCCAGCGTTTATCATATCCTTCCAGCCATCCATAGGGTCCATAATCTATGGTTAAACCGAGAATGGACATATTATCGGTATTCATAACCCCATGAACAAATCCAACTCTTTGCCAGTGTATAATCATTTCAAGCGTTCTTTCACTAACTGCTTTAAAAAGCTGAATATATCCTGCTTTTGTTTCTTGTTCTAGTTCGGGATAGAAATGCTTTAATGTATAATCTGTTAATTTCTTTAATGTAACAGTATCATTTTTGGATGCAAAGATTTCAAAGCTGCCAAATCGAATAAAGGATGGTGCGACTCTACAAACTACTGCTCCTTGCTCATAAGCAGGATTACCATCATAGAGCATGTCTCTCAGAACTTTTGTTCCTGTCAGCGATAATGACAAAGATCTTGTTGTTGGAATCCCTAAATGATACATAGCTTCGCTGCAAAGATGTTCTCTGATAGATGAACGCAATACAGCCAATCCATCTGCCGAACGAGAATATGGAGTCGCTCCTGCCCCTTTTAATTGTAATGTCCAACGTTTATCATTGCTTTCAATCTCTGCTAAATTAATAGCTCTTCCATCTCCTAATTGTCCTGCCCAATGTCCAAATTGATGTCCACCATAACACATAGCATAAGGTTTAGAGCCTTTAATTAAGTCATTGCCTGTAAATATTTTTAAGAATTCATCTGATTGACAATCTTCCTCAGTAAGTCCGAGCAATTCAGCAGCTTCTACAGAATAATGAATTAATTGTGGTGAAGTTGTTTTAATTGGTTCGGCAAAAGAGAAACAGGCTCTATCAACTTGTCTTCTTGTGTTTAAAGTTTCTTGATCTCCCGGTAGTTCTTTAGTAAATGTATCGTTAATTTTGAAATCCATATGTATGATTCTTTTTTATCGAATCTTATTTATAACTGATTTTCTAACTGTTCGACAAGAGCTTTAATTGCATTAACATCTTCAATGTCAGTCAATTCTCCGTTCTCAACTTTATCTTGAAAACTTCCCACAGAATAGCCCCCAATAACATTTGCTCCTCGAAATGGGCTAATAGCCAATAAATGCTCCAAAGCAGACGAGGCTCCTCTAGGTCCAGGTGAAGTACTTAAAAATACTGTAGGCTTATTGTTATATATTTTTTCTCCAATGCGAGATAACCAATCTGTAGTACTTTTATATACTGCAGGCATTGAGCCATTGTGTTCAGGGGTTGATATAATATATCCATCAGCGTTGGCTAGTTTTTTTTGCAATGCAACCATAGTCTCTGGAAAACCATTTAATTGTTCTTCATCTACCCCATATATAATTGCAGGATAATCAATTAGACTAATAATTTCAACAGTTGCTTCTTTAGCATATTTTGCTACTATATGAATTAGTTGTTGATTGATTGAAGTAGTACTATTACTACCTGAAAAAGCGATTATTTTTTTCATCATGATTTAATTGTGCTTAAAAATACATTTAATTATTCTTCAATATCTGGCCAATTCCCATCGTTTTCCTCAAAGTACTTCTCAATAGGATCACTTTTGTAATTAGAGTTATTGTACCGTTCCTGAACACTCACATGTACCTTAGTAAGTGTTTCGGATTTATTAGGGATTTCTCTAGCGTATTTTCCTAAAAGTTTAAACATTCCTTTATGTTCATTATGCTGAACAGATAAATAGTTTAAAGTAATGTTTGAAAGATAGTCTTCAAAACCTAAACCTTCTTCTTTTGCTTCTCTTAATAACCAAATCATTGAAATATCCGACAATAGAGAATTATCAGTGTCTGGTTCGTAGCTACCACCTATATCTGCATGGGCTCCAGCAAACCAAACTTGTTTTAAGTCTACTCCTTCTCGAGGCTCCCAAATGGTAGGTTCGAAGTCTTTTCTCCTTTCATCTAACGATAAGGCATGTCTAGCAGTATTAATATTACTCCCTAATTTGTTATCATAAAAAAGGTGTTTATCCTTTATCAATCCGAAAATAGTAAAAGGTAAGCCAAGTGCACCGACAGTATCCCAAACACCTACAAAATGAACACTTCCACTATCTTTTACCGAATATTTATCTTTCCAGTTATTAGAAAACTCACCATTAGCTTTATGCTTTGGGTTTTTATATAATTCAAATGCTTCTTCTACTCTTTTTCCTTCAGCTCCTTTTAAAATGTGACAATTGTTTAATAAGCCACATAGACTTCTTACCGTATATGCTCCCCGACTAAAGCCAAATAGAAATATTTTGTCTCCTGGTTCATAATTATGAACTAAAAAACGATAACCATCCATTACATTCTTTTCCAAACCTTGACCAAAAGCTCCTCCGCTAATAGAATCATGATAAGAACCAATGCCCCAATCATAAAAAACAATTTGTTTTATACCGTCTTCACCTTTTGGAGCAATTCCTCTAGCAAATTTCAAAACATTTGTCGGTTGTTCGTTCCCTTCTGCTGTTTCAGGACGATTCCAGGTTCCATCGGCACAAATTATGATTCTTTTCATGTTTTAAAATTAATCATTTTAAAAGTTTCTAAAACCGCCAAATGAACAAAAGTCTTTGTTAGGACCATAAAAAAAGCTCCTAACAAGAATGCTAGAAGCTTTTAATTAAGATACGTGTATCAAATATTATTTTTTAATTATTCTAGCACTATACATATTATTTTTTGCTAAAATCTTAATAAAATAAATACCAGCTTCATATTGACCAAGGTCAAAACTGAAAATATTATTATTAGAATTGTTCTCCTGATAGACTAAAGAACCAAGGTTGTTATATATATAAACCGTTGGAGAATTTAATTCACTTAAATCAATAGAGAAATTACCATCAGTAGGATTTGGATACGTTGTTAAACTTTCAAATCCATTTGTAGAATACACTTCAATACCTGTGGTATTTGTAAGCGTGTTTTTATACACTTTCCAGTATTTTTGTGATCCATTTAACCAAACAGAACTAGAACTTTCATTCATTCCGTCAATTAAGTCTGGCAAACCATCACCATTAATATCCATGGTCGTATGAGCAGATCCAGAAACCAAGCCTGCATCATAAGTATCTTCGAAACTATTAGGTACATTCCATTGTGTTGGAGATGTGTTAAATTGAGCAAGCAACACGTTGCAACTTAATGCAAGGCCACTTATTAAAGTAAAATGTTTTTTCATAGGTTTTATTTTTCACGTTTTGATGTGTTTAAAGTTATATTATTCAGTGCATTTCACTTTTGAAAAATCATTGTTTATGATGAATAGAATATATGAAAGGTTTCTGTGTAAATCTAAATCGATAAAACAAAACCCATTTATGGAATATGAAAATAATTTGACTATTCTTAAATAAGAAGATATTCATTTTAACCTGCTTCTATCCATCGAAAAACAGTTATTTGGAATTATGAACTAATCATTTAACAAAGAAAATGGACTATTTTTGCACTCTAATTAAGAATTTCAAATAGATAATGGCAGACAAAGTCAATAAAAAGCTAGAGCAAAGTGAAATTGATCAATGTATCTCTATTTTGGAGTCGTTATTAGAAGACACTAATCAACTTTCGGAACTTTCAGAAGAAAAACGAGTAGCATTAATAACAGCTGCAGGCCAATTATCTAGACCAAATAGAGATGAAATTACAAAACGTAGAAAAGATGCAAAAAAGGCAGCAAAACGGAAATTAGTTGAACGTGATAAACATGCAAGAAAAGAAACTGGGATTAGAAGTGCTCGAGAAGCAGTTGTATTCGAAGCGCCTATTTTAATTTCTAATACTGGTGAAACAGGAGTCTTAGAATCAGAAAGGAACTGTTATGTCTGTAAAAAACTGTACACACAATTACACCATTTCTATGATACTATGTGTTCGGAATGTGGAGATTTTAACTACGCCAAACGGTTTCAAACAACGGATTTAACAGATCAAGTTGCCGTAATTACTGGTTCTCGGCTAAAAATTGGTTATCATATTACATTGATGTTATTGCGATCAGGTGCTACCGTTGTAGCTACTACTCGGTTTCCTGTTGATTCAGCTTCCCGTTTTGCAAAAGAAAAAGATTTTTCAAAATGGGGTCATCGTTTAAAAATTCATGGCTTAGATTTAAGACATATTCCAAGTGTCGAAATATTTTGTAATTATATTGAACAAAAATATGACCGCCTTGATATTCTAATCAACAATGCAGCTCAAACGGTTAGAAGGCCTTCTGGGTTTTATCAGCACATGATGGAACTGGAGGAAACCCCGCATGAGGATTTATCTCCGTTGGTTCAAGGACTATTAAATGACCATGATTCATGTTTAGAAGAACTAAGAACACTATCAGCTGGAACTTCTAACAAGCAAAACAGTGCTTTATCCACAACATGGCATGATCCAGAGCCAGGTATTGGGTTGAGATCTTCTGCTAAACTATCACAAATACCATATAGTTTTGATAATTCCATATCTCCAAAAGAAGTTTTTCCAGAAGGAAAATTAGATGCAGATTTACAGCAAGTTGACCTCAGGAAAACAAATAGTTGGCGTTTGAAACTTGGAGAAATTGAGATACCTGAAATGGTGGAAGTTCAGCTAGTAAATTCCATTGCTCCATTTGTATTGTGTAATAAATTATCTATTCTGATGAAAAAAGATAATACTGGTATGAAACACATTATTAATGTCTCTGCCATGGAAGGTAAATTTCATCGTTTTAAGAAAATTGATAGACATCCACATACGAACATGGCAAAAGCTGCGCTAAATATGTTAACACATACATCAGCTTCTAGTTTGGCGAAAGAAGGAATTTTTATGAATGCTGTTGATACAGGCTGGGTGACAGATGAGGACCCTGTAGAGCTATCTAAGAAAAAAGAAGAAGATCATGATTTTCAACCGCCTTTAGACATTGTAGATGGTGCAGCACGTGTAATGGACCCTTTAATTGATGGTATTAACACTGGCAAACATTGGTGTGGTAAATTTTTAAAAGACTACCGACCGATTGATTGGTAAGGCTTTTCATTTGATTTTTTGCATTTTACGAGATATGGATTATATTTCAATAAATTATAATATAATTTGATATGATGATTGTTTGGAGGGGGGCTGGAATCCTGGTCCCTATTGTATTGCTAATTAGTGGTTGGCTTACTAGTTATTGGTTTGAAGACACAAGACTGGGTAATCCCGAATATATGGCTTGGACATTATTGTGGTCTGGAATTGTAGTAACAATTTTCGGCATGGGTGCTTGGCCATTATCAAAAGACCCTCAAACTGGCAAACTCAGGTACATTGGGAATAATGACTTTTTATGGATTCCAATGTTTGTTTGGGGAGTTGGGTTTTTATTTTTCAGTATTAAATCGTTTAATACTGAACCTAATCCTGTTTATGATTATTCACAATATGCCTCTGATGTTAAATCGAATAAAAATCTTGATAAATCACCAACCGAAGTTCCATTCCCAATGAATGAAAAAGGGATTGCTAAAGGAGAAAGAATAATTAAGTTTTACAACCCGACAAATGAAACAATTGAAATATTAATGTTTGATGAAGGGGGCCTATACGATGAAATTAATGGTGAGGTTCCTGCATTAGGTGTGGTTTATATAACAGTGAAAGAAGTTACTTATATATTAGAATTTGAAGGAAAAACACGGAAAACAGTTATTAACGCTTCTTCTACAACCGAAAATTATGATACAGATGAAATGTGGTTTGTGTTAGAGGACAACACCGATTTGTTATTAGTGGATATTACAGAAACGTGCTATGAATCTCTTACGAAGCAAGATATTGTTGATATTGACTGGACAAAAGAAATTTACGAAAGGTATGATGGTCAAAAATCTATTGAAATGAATGTCAAGAGAAACGTACCTTTGTATTTTGATATCAGAGACCCTTATTATAGTTTGCCAATTACACATACAAATTTAGATCAGTTCTTTTCAATTATTCCGATACCCTCTGATGAAGAGGCTTCGGATCAATTTATTGAAGATTTCCTATTATCAATTTGTTTTAAAACGGAAGGGGTTGAAGTGCATTAATTTACATGGATTAGCGTTATACTTTATCCATAAAAGCTATCCTGTCATTTTCATTAACAACCCCTTCACTTAAAAGCTTGCATGTTACTCCACCTCTCCAGTCTGGAGTTAAAGCATCTTTTAGGCCTTCAATTTGCTCATCCATTCTATAACAAGGGTTTAGTTCTCCAGTTATTTCAACAAGAAAGTTACCTATTTTCAAAACTTCCCCTTTCGTGTTTTTTAAGTCTATTCCTTCAACTAAAATATTAGCTCTTCTAGTTGTCCAATGCAAATTTTTATCTAAATCCTTTAAAGCAGCACTCCAGCTCTCAACAGACATTAACGTTACCTGCCTGTGATCTCTAGTCAAACCTCTAAAGTCGTCTCCTACTCCATGATCAAACGAAATTTTTGCAGAAGCAAAAACGACCATTGGTGCTCTCTTTTCGATTTTTGTTGCAATCCCTACTACTTTTCCCATGCCGTAAATGTAATTAATGATTTTCGATTTTTTCAAGCAACATTAAAAAAGGTTTACTCCTAAGAAGTAAACCTTTTTAACTAAACGAAAATGAAAAGATTAATCTATTGCTATTCTTTCACTAACAATTTCTCCATTTACAAATGTTACCTTAACAATATAAATACCTGTAGCTAAACTGGAAACATCAATATTTGCAGTTTTACTGTTAACCTTATTCAGTGAAACATTTTCCCCTATTGAATTATATAAGGTTATTGAAACTATTCTACTGTTTGCATTAATAGCTACTGTTTCAGACGCTGGATTCGGATATACGTTAAACTCAAAGCTATCATTATCTTCAATAGAATTAGGTGAAATGTCTCGAACACAGCGTATGTAATTGTAAACGTAAACAACATCTCCTTGTGGTCCCCAGTATGTTGGATACGTTGTTCCACTAGCTTCTTCTTTTGGGTCATTTCTACTTGCACCTGCACCATGAGTGTCCATAATACTTAAATTTCCAGACCCTGGAGGGCTTTCCATTTGGCCTTGAGCTTCCCCAAAACAAACATAAACAGCATCTGTATAAGGAGAAGGTCCATCCATCAGGGGTGAACTTGTCCAATAGTATCCATAATTTGAATTTCCTTCTGGATTATTGAAAGATGTGCAAGAAAAAAGTGCGTCAATTGCAGGAGAATTGGTAAACGTAGGACTTCTGTTATAATCAACAATGCTTTGTAATTCTTTTGCATTTGGCATTCTCCAATCACTAAATCCTCCAAGTACAAGGTTTTCAGAATAACTTAAAGAAGTTTCCCAGTTTTTTGGTGTGCCATCATCAGTTTGTTGCCACATTAAACCAGTAGCATTGTCCGATATAGTACCATCTCCATTATCCACAAAATCATTTATACCATAAGAGGTATTTCCCCGTACTAATCTAAAGTACATTGTAGCAGCATTTCCACTTTGAGGATCAAATTTTGGGTACCCTTTTAATCTCCCGTCAACAAAATTATATCCAAACACAGTAGCATCTCCTCCCATGGTAAGCCCTGTATACTCATTGCTTGACCACGTCTGAGCATCAATTTCTCTTTCTCCAATTGCTGTGCTTCCTATTGGTTGCGTAAAATAATTAGTGTCAATAAATTTATCAATTACATAGTCACCGTTGCATCTACCAGTAAAAACAGCTAATGAATAAAGCTCTTTAATTGTTGGAACTCTCCAATCGCTATGACCTCCTAGTGTAGAATTAGTAGCTTTGATAAATGCATCGTCATAAGATATTTTAATGCCCATATCTTGTTCCCACATTAGTCCTGTAACATTATCAGTAATTGTTCCATCTCCGTTGTCTGTGTACGAAGGTTGATTTCCAGTATAACTAGCATCTTGTCCATGGAAAGCATCACCAGATGCCGTGGGTGAAATAATAGCTGATGCATTGTAATAGTCTGAAACATCTGTGTCCACAATCGGATAGTTCTGTGCACTAACATTTACTGCATTAAATAAGCATAAAACCATTAGGGCCTTAATTGAAATATTCCTTATCATAATCACTCTCTTTTAAATATTATTAATCTGGTTATACTATTAAAACAACAAAACTATACTTTACCCTACCTGCAGCATATGATTTGTATCAAGAATTGGTGATTTGGCAATTATAAAGTTGTTTTTTTTATTCAAGAATATTTTTATCTTGCACTGACCTAATTATGAAATCCACAGTTATATTATTCTTGTCACTATTTGCGCTTACAAGTTGTAGTGATTCTAATAGCGAAAAAAACGATAATGAAACAGTTTCAATTGGAACATCAACTAGTTCGAATAGTGCTTTTGGTGATTCAGCAAGTACTGAAAAAAACTTTCTCTACAAAGTGAATTTAAAAGAAGTTCCTGGAAACGCTGAAGACTTAATAAAAAGTAATTTCAAGATTGAAAGTGTAGATATTAACCAAAATACGGTTTCTGTAAAAGAAAGTGTTTTTGGTGGTTACATTTATAGATTTATTCACACGGGTATTTTAAACAATAATATTAAACAGTTTGAATTTTACAATGAAGAATCTTACCTTAAATTATCCTATTGGGAGTATATAATTAATCAATTACCAGAATTTGTTGATTATGGATATAAGTATGATTCGTATAGCGATGATTTTAGTGAGGAAGGTAAATTGTTTGCTATGCTAGCCTATAGAATAGACAGAAGTCCGGAGAATATCAATAATTTATTCAATACCTACAAGGATTTAATTTTTTCTGAAATCGATGGGCATCAATACAGACAAAGAAGATTAAAAACTTATGTAGAATATTTGATAACAACTTATGATTATATAGTCTCTTTAGAGGATTACCAAATGAAACTGAATGATATTAGCGAGGCTGTTGCTCTAGCTGATGCTGATGAGAATATTTTTATTAGAGCTGACCAAGGACATCTTTACGAGTCCATTTACAGCCCATGGAAAGTGAACAATCATCATGACGCGTTGTGGTTTTATTCTTTTTGGCTAAGAAGATATCAAGAAGGTAACTTCGCAGCAGTCTACTCTATTTTACAGAAAATTGATGCGCATTATTACAGTACAGAAAACTTAGAAGAAATGGGGCTTGAAGATGACGGGACAATATACACTGGTGCCGGTCATTGGAAAAAAATAAATAATTGTGAAGTGCCAGAAAACGCTGTTGTTGGCGGATACGAATCTGGCAGAAATCTAATTGTTTGTAGAGCAGAATATGCAGATGGAATTCATCCAGGTAAGCTTGTCGATTGTTCTTGCAATATTGGCTATGGAGATTTAGAAATAGTATCAAATAAATTTGAAGTTCTCGTTAGTGAAAAGGATTATCGTTGGGAACAAGTAATAAATTGTGACCTTCCTGCTGGAGCTATTCGTGGAGGAATTGAAGGTGAAAGATATTTAGTGATTTGCCGAGCTAACTACGAAGGTGGAATGCATCCAGGAAAGGTAGTTGATTGTAATTGTAATATTGGGTATGCTGGAAAAGAAATTCACATTTCAGACTATGAAGTTCTTGTTAAAAGCACAAGCAATTAATTTAAATTGAGTTCAAGTACAGTTTTTCTACCTTAGCCCTAGCCCAGTCTGTTTTTCTTAAAAATTTCAAACTAGAATTTATTGTAGGATTTGAATGAAAACAATTAATTCTAATTCTATCATCAAGTTCTTCCCATCCATATTTTTCAACAAGAAAATTTAAAATTTCTTTCAAGGTAATACCATGAAGCGGATTATTCGGTTGTGATTCTGCCATTACTTCATTCCTTTTCGTTTGCCAAAATTCTTATCTCCACGCGTTTTTCTTTTCTTATATTTCTTAGCAATTATCTTTCTATAAGAGCCACCTTGATTTGTCTTTGAGTTTTTCTCACTTTTCTGATGGTAACTAACTTCTTCGTCTGTTTTCTTTTTGTGACTTCTATGAATTTCGACATTACGAGGTTGTTCTTCAGGAATTAACTCTCTAGAAACTTCAACTTCTTTAGGCAATTGATTCATTGGGATTTTCATATCCATCAACTCTTCAATTGCTTCTTTATCTTCTTGTTCGTTCTCTGTATAAAACAATATTGTGTTACCTTCTTCTTCTGCTCTACCTGTTCTTCCAATTCGGTGCATGTAATTCTCAGGATAAGTTGGAGTGTCAAAATTAATTACATGCGTTATTTTATCTAAATCTAATCCACGAGCCATTACATCTGTGGCTAACAATATTCTGTTTACTCCAGAATCGAATTGCTCAACAGAGCGAATTCGATAATTCTGAGATTTGTTTGAGTGAATTACTCCCATTTCAGAACCAAATCTGCCTTCTAAGGAGTCAAATAGCCTATCTGCTATCCTTTTACTCGAAACAAAAATCAATACCTTTTTGAAATCTGTTTTGTTTTTTATCAAATGAGTTAATAAATTAACTTTAGTATAGAAATTTGCAACTGCATAGCATTGTTGTTCAATGTTTTCCAAAGGTGTTCCACTTACAGCAATAGCAATTTTGGTAGGAACAATAAAAAAGTCATCAATTAATGCATCAACTTCTTCAGTCATTGTTGCTGAGAACATTATGTTTTGTCTTTTTTCTGGTAAAATTTCAAAAATGTTTGTCAATTGCGGAAGAAAACCTAAATCCATCATTACATCGACTTCATCGATAACTAATTTTTTAATGGACTTTAACTTTAAAGCACCACTAAGAGATAAATCATAAAACCTTCCAGGAGTTCCGACTATAATATCAGCCCCTTGAGCTACTGATTGCATTTGAGTATTGATGTTAGTACCTCCATATACACCAACAACTCTTAAACTTATGTATTTAGCAAAGCTTTCAATGTTCTCAACCACTTGAAGTACTAGTTCTCTTGTTGGGACTAAAATGGCTACTCTTGGAGCAGCTTGTTTCGAGAATTTCAAATCCTGAAGAATTGGCAACATGTAGGCTAAAGTCTTACCTGTTCCCGTTTGGGCAATTCCGACAATATCTTTACCAGACAGCACAACAGAAAATGCCTCTTGCTGAATAGGTGTTGGTTTCTCAAAACCTAAATCGTCAATTGCATAGTTCAATTGTTTTACTAGGTTAAAATCACTAAAAGAATTCATTGAATTGTTTTTTGCAAATGTAACTGTTTATATCATTTCTATTTGCATGATATTCTATTCATGTTTGTTGATAGCTTTGTAACTTCTTATTCTTTAAACGTTCATGACACAAGAAAAAGCATTAGCATTACTTAGGTCTGGAAGAAATATTTTTCTTACAGGGTCTGCTGGTACTGGGAAAACGTATGTTTTAAATCAATTCATACAACATTTAAAAGATGCTAAAATTGAAGTAGCAGTTACTGCTTCTACTGGTATAGCTGCTACACATATAAAAGGAAGTACTATTCATTCTTGGGCTGGAATTGGTATTAAACAGCTATTAACAGAGAAAGATCTTCGGAATTTAAAAAAGAAGAAATATCTACGAGAACAGTTCGATAAAACCAAAGTGCTTATTATAGATGAAATATCTATGCTTCATAAGGATCAATTGAACTCTATAAACCAAGTTTTGACTTATTGCAAAGAGAATAATGAAGCTTTTGGCGGGCTTCAAATAGTTCTTTGTGGTGATTTTTTTCAACTTCCTCCTATTGGAAAATATGGTGAACGAAGCAGTGATAAGTTTTCTTTTATGTCGACAGCATGGCAGAATGCAAACTTTAATATTTGCTATCTAACAAAGCAATTCAGGCAAAATGACAATGTACTAGGAGATGTTTTAGAAGAAATTCGTTGTGGCAGCGTTACACAGAATTCCATTGACGCCTTAAAAAGTGCTGCCAACACAAAATTTGAATCCGGAATTGAACCTACAAAATTATATACACATAACGAGGACGTTGATTTCATTAACAATACTCACCTAGCTGACTTGCCTAGTAAAAGTCGTTTTTTTAAAGCCAAAACATCTGGTGACAAAGCTTTAGTTACTGTTTTAAAGAATACGGTTCTTACACAAAATGACATGCCTTTAAGAATTGGTGCTAAAGTAATGTTCGTAAAAAACAATGTCGAAAAAGGATATATAAATGGAACACTTGGTGAGATTATTAAATACTCATCCATTGGTATCCCAGTTGTTAAAACCTTAGATAACGAAAAAATTACAGCATCGCCAGAGGAATGGTCTATCGACGATGAAAAAGGAAACACCTTGGCTTCGTATAAACAAATTCCATTACGTCTTGCTTGGGCAATTACTGTTCATAAAAGTCAAGGAATGACTTTGGACGCTGCTGAACTCGATTTAGGAAGAACATTCGAACGTGGACAGGGTTATGTAGCGTTATCTCGTTTAAGAGACATCAATAGGCTTCGTTTGGTGAACTTTAATTCTGTTTCACTAATGGTAGATGGATTGGCAATGAAAGCAGATAAGCGCTTTCAAGAATTAGCTAATGAGCTTGACATAGCCACTTTTTTGGATGAATTGAAAGAAGAGTCTAAAACATTTATTCGAAGTTGTGGTGGAAGGGTTTTGACGAGAATCACAGAAAAATAAACTATTTATTTCCGTTTATCATTCTCGAAACAATTCCTTTATCACCTCCTAATTCAGCTAGTAAAACCCCTCCAAAATGCAGGATAATGAACCCTATCAACCAATAATCAGATAGGACATGCCACTGTTCCAATGAATGTTTAAACGTATCTGGCCATAGAACTATTAAAGCGCCTGTAACAAGCGAAAAACCTAAAAAGATATAAAATGAAATATATACCCAGGATTGAAATTTTTCTTTTGTAGAACTGCTTTTGGAAAATGGACTTAAAAAGACAGGTCCTTTAATTGTCATAAATAAAAGTTTAATAAAATATAGGCCTATTAGTACATAGCCAACATAAATATGCCAATTCCACATTGGCTTTCTGATTGATTTAGCAATTTTCACAGCTTGCCCATCCTCAAGAGAAACGTCAAGTTCCGATAATTTCGCTGTTAATATATCAGCAACATTGTGCTTGTTCATCCAATTTTGTCTCAGAAATATGGTCAAAAGCAAAAACAACAATGCAAAAGCAATTGTCCAATGTAAAAGTCGATTTATTAAACTAAACTTTCTCTCCTCCATGTACTTTAAATTTAATGTAAGTGTACAGTTAATTTTAACCAAATGATGTGATTATTATCAGGTCACAATATGAACTTCGCTAAATTATTACTTACTCAAACTCCACGACCAAATCATCTTGCTCTACCATTACACCGCCTTTTAAGTGTATTTTCTTCACTTTTCCATCAAATGGTGAAGTAACGGTACTTTCCATCTTCATTGCTTCGATAATAAATAAAGGGTCATTTTTCTTAATGGTATCTCCAGACTTAACAACAACAGAAGATAAACTACCTTGTAATGGTGCACCAATCTCATTATCTGATTCAGCTTTTTTATGAGCTACTTTATCTGTTTTTACGCTATTGTCTTTAACTTCAATAACTCTAGTAGTTCCATTAAATTTAAAGAAGACACTTCTAATTCCATCCTCGTTTGGATCAGTCACATATAGCAATCTTACCTGAATTCCTTGTCCATTACCCAGTTTAACAATTATTTCTTCGTTATTTTCTAAACCAAAGAAGAAAGTCTTTGTTGGTAATGGGAATAAGTCACCATATTTCTGGTATTCTGAATAGTAAGTTTTAAATACGGCAGGATACAACTTGTAGCTCAAGAAATCCAACTCGTCACAGTGTTTGCTGAACTCTTTTTGAAACGCTTTAAACTCTTTATCAAAATCAATAGGTTCTAAATGCTCGTTTGGCTTGTTAGTGTATGGTTTTTCTCCTTTTAAAACCATTTTTGAAATGTCTTCTGGAAAACCTCCATGAGCCTGTCCTAAATCTCCTCTAAACAGTGCTTTTACAGAATCAGGAAAGGATAATCCCTCGCCTTTCTCTCTTACATCCTGAGCGGTTATGTCATTAGCTGTCAAAAACATAGCCATGTCACCTACAACTTTACTAGAAGGCGTTACTTTTACCAAGTCACCAAATAAATTATTAACATCCTGATAGTTTTTTTTAATGGTTTCGAACTTATGTTCCAAGCCCAAACCTCTAGCTTGTGGACGTAAATTAGAGTATTGTCCACCAGGAATTTCATGATCAAAAACTTGCGCTGTACCTGCTTTTAATCCAGATTCAAATGGATAATAGTATTCTCGCACAGACTCCCAGTAGTTAGAGAATTCGTTTAATGATTCTACATTCATACCTCTTGCTCTGTCTGTCCCTTCCAGCATCTTTACCACTGAATTGAAATTGGGCTGAGATGTCAACCCAGACATTGAAGCTAATGCAACATCTACTATATCAACGCCTGCCTCAACAGCTTTTAAGTAAGTTGCCACTTGAAGACCAGAAGTATCATGTGTATGCAAATGAATTGGTATATCAATTTCTTCTTTTAATTTAGAGATAAGAATTTCTACTGAATAAGGCTTTAATAAACCGGCCATATCTTTTATCGCAAGAATGTGAATTCCTTCATCCCGTAAACGCTTAGCCAAATCAACATAGTAATCTAAAGTATATTTAGTTTGATTTGGATCTAAAATGTCTCCTGTGTAGCAAATACACCCTTCTGCAAGAGAATTTGTTCTTTCACGTACAGCTTTAATGCTCGTTTTCATTCCATCTAACCAGTTCAGGGAATCAAAAATTCTAAAGACATCTACTCCATTTTCTGCCGATTTCTCTATAAATTTTTCAATTAAATTGTCTGGATAAGCAGTGTATCCAACTGCATTGGAACCTCTAATCAACATTTGCAACAATGTATTAGGCATATGTTCTCTAAAGAGCTGTAGTCTTTTCCAAGGGGATTCCTTTAAAAATCGATAAGCAACATCAAATGTAGCTCCTCCCCATACTTCCATAGAAAACATCTGAGGATTGTTCTTAACGAACCTATCTGCAACATTTAACATATCTAATGTTCGCATCCTAGTAGCTAATAAAGATTGATGTGCATCTCTAAACGTAGTATCGGTATAATGAATTTTGTTATCCTGACGAACCCATTGTGCGAATTGCTCAGGACCAAGTTCATCCAGTTTTTGTTTCGTACCATCTGGAAACGGTGCAAAACGATCAAAATTAGGCAAAACAGGCTCAATAAACTTCTTGCCTTTATCGACATATTTTACATCAGGATTACCGTTAACAATGGTTTCTCCGATATAATTTAACAGTTTAGTACCTCTATCTCTAGTCCTTTTAAAATCAAATAGTTCTGGATGATTTTCAATAAACTGAACAGTTGCATTTCCATTCTTAAAAGTATCATTAGTAATTACATTTTGTAAAAACTTGATATTTGTTTTAACACCTCTAATTCTGAATTCGGATAATGCTCTATTTAGTCTTTGTGAGGCTCCCTGTAGTGTTCTCCCAGACGCACTAACCTTACATAACATTGAATCAAAGAAAGGGCTAATTTTGGTTCCAGGAGAAGAACTACCTTCATCTAACCGAATTCCAAAACCAGCTGCATTTCTATATGCTATTATAGTTCCATAATCTGGAGTGAAATCGCTTGCTGGATCTTCTGTTGTAATCCTGCATTGAATTGCAAACCCATTACATTGTATGTCTTCTTGACTTTTAATGTAAATCTGAGGATGATCTAATTTTCTTCCAGTAGCAATAACAATTTGAGAACGAACAATATCTATACTAGTTATTTCTTCAGTTATCGTGTGTTCTACTTGAATTCTTGGGTTTACTTCAATAAAGTAAATATTTTCGTCACTGTCTACTAAGAACTCAACTGTTCCAACGTTACTATAGTTAACGTATTCAGCTAGATCTAATGAATACTTATAAAGTGCATCTTTAGTCTCTTGTTTTATTGATGAACAAGGAGCAACTTCTACTACTTTCTGAAATCTTCTTTGAACAGAGCAATCTCTTTCATATAAATGAACCTTGTTTCCATGCTCATCCGCCATTATTTGAACTTCAATATGTTTTGGGTTCTCTACATATTTTTCAATAAACATTGTGTCATCTCCAAAAGCCCTTAAAGCTTCATTCTTAGCTTCATTAAATGCTTTTGCAATTTCTTCAACACTTCGAATTACGCGCATCCCTCTGCCGCCTCCGCCAGCAGCAGCTTTTAGCATAACAGGAAACCCAATTCTAATTGCTTCTTCTTCAGCGATTTCAACAGTTGTTACATCTTGATTGTTATCTTCAATTACCGGCACTCCAACTTCAATAGCTATCTTTTTAGCAGCAACCTTATCACCTAACATCGCCATTGCTTCTGGCGTGGGTCCAATAAATTTTATTCCTTCTTCTCTACACTTTTTCGCAAAAGCAACATTTTCCGATAAAAAGCCATATCCTGGATGAATTGCATCGACACCTTTTTCTTTTGCCATACTAACAATAGTATCGATATCAAGATAAGGTTTCAAAGCTTCATCATCTCTTCCAATTTGATATGCTTCGTCCGCTTTAAATTTGTGTAAAGAATAGCGATCTTCATGTGTGAAAATGGCTACTGTTCTAATATTAAGTTCTGATGCTGCTCGAAGTACTCTGATTGCTATTTCTCCTCTATTCGCTACTAGTAATTTGCTGATTTTGAGGTAATCTACGTTGTTATCCATGCTTGAATTAGTTAAACTAATGTTTGGTGGTTAGTATATGTTTTCCGCGAAACTAACTATTTATTTTGTGATTTCTGATGATTAAAATCACTTAATTATTATTCTTTTTCCACATGGGTTTTTCACCTTTTATAAAGCCCTTTTTCCGCCGATACACTCTTTAACGAATCTTAACAAAAGAGCTGTAACAAATTGATTAACTAGCCCGTCTAATTGTTGAAACTAAACTAAAAACAACTTCTATGAAAACCATTATCTTAACATTGTCAGCAGCTCTTTTTCTCGGAAACACTTCAATTGCAAATATTAGTGGAAAAAGCCCTATTTACGAAAAAATTAGCAACGCAATTAGCTACCCTATTAATTCACCTGAAACAACTATAAAAGACTTTGTAATTATTGAATTTATAATAGATAGCAATGGAGAGGTTGAAATTCTAGAGTCAAATTCATCTAACAAAGAAATTATACAACATGTAAAAAAGGAGCTAAGTAATGTCAAATTTAATTCTGATCAATATAAGCCTGGAAACAAATACGTTTATCGTTTTAGCTTTTCTTCATAATTAGCGCTAAACAAAAGTCTTCGCTTAATATGATGGCTTTTGTTTATTAGCACTTAAGCGTTGTTCCTATTCTCATTTTCACAACTTTAAACATGAATGCACTTGAGAAGCTGAGCTCATTTATGAATGATTCAATCATATCTCTTTTTAACAATTCCTTTTTATCACCGTTTAAACAACGTATTTGGTCTTTAGAGACATTCATAATATCAATTTCACCCCTGCTATTGACTCCAAATACTACTTCTAGTGTAGTGCTTTCACAATCATTACAGTTATGATTGACCTTGTGTTTTTTATAACAAATACTCCTTCCATTATTATTCCAGTTAGTCAATAAACTATCAATTTCAATAGCTTGTTCAATACTATAATTAGCATAATATAATGTATCCTGATATTCAGGAACACGATCTTCTCCATTGTTTTCAATCCTATTGTTTTCGAAGGTAAAAACGGGATGCCCTTCAAATTCTTCCATCCATATTTTACCATCAATATCACCAAAGGGGCCTAATGAATTATAATGGATATAATTGTTCTTAATATGTACTCTAGAATTGTTCATATTGTCATGTATTCCAACTAAGCCACAACCATTTATATCACAGTTCTCAATTAAAACTTCCGAAGCTCCCTCTAAGCCTATCACTCTACCACTACAGTTTTGATCAATAGATGCTCCTGGTTTAAAATGCGTTAAATGTAGATTTCTAATTATAATTCCTTTACCCATAATCCACATAACATTTCTATAGAGCTCTTTGCATTGCAATTCAACTTTTCCAGCCCCTTCAAGTATAATGTTATACCCCTCAACATAAAGTTCAAATTCACTTGTATAGATTCCTTCGTCAATTATAACGTGTATATTGTCTCGTTCAGAATCAAACACTTCCTCGAGAGACTTTAACTGCCTTGTTGGACCTACATATATCACTTCCAATTCTGAAGTATCTATTTCAACGATAAATGGTTCTGGTGATTCGTTAATTACTACAATGGAATCAGATACATTTTGTGTCTCAATAATTTTATCCTCTGTAACTGTTGGAGCGTTATTAGTAGGTTCCTGCTGGTTGTTAATTTCACTACAGCTACTTAGAAATAAACATGATATAATTATTAATAAACAAATTTTCATAAAAGATTGTGTTTACGTAAACGTACAAAAAAATACACTATTTAACATAAAATAGTATCTTTAGAAAGATTCAATATTTAAACACATGAAACAAAGCATTGCGATAATTGGAGGTGGTGTATCTGGTTTGACAGCAGGTTATTTATTGCATAATAAATATGATGTATCTCTCTTCGAAAAATCAAGCCAACTGGGAGGTAATGCATATACATTTAAAGCTAGTAAAGGCGAAGAAGTAGACATTGCTGTAGCTGCATTTGGTAAAGCCGGATATCCAAATTTTTACAAATTATTAAAAAAATTAGATGTAAAAACAAGCTTATGCGTTACATCCTATATGAGTTTTCATAATTTGGAAACAAAAAAAGGTTTATACCTCACTCCTACTTTTAAAGGATTATGGGCACAAAAATTCAGCTTGTTCAATCCTAAAAATATCATAAGTGTTTATCGTTTATTTAGCGGAGTTAGAAAAGGAAAAAGATTAAATAAGGAAGGTGCATTTGAGAACCTAACAATGGAAGATGCATTAAAGCAACTCCCTCAAATTAAAGGAGATGCAAGAACTATATTAATTAGTGCATTATGCCTAATGTCGTCAATGAGTGCTGCTGAAGTTTATCAAGCTCCAGCAACATTTTTCTTTAACAAATTAGAACATCATAATGATGTTGTTTCTTTAAAAGCTGCTTGGTCCGTAAGAGCAATGACAAATGGTACGCGTAGCTATATTCAAAATCTAGCAGACACTTTTCGAGAAAACATTACTTTAAATTCTACAATTTCAAAGGTTATTAGAAATGACAATAGAGTAACATTGATATTTGATAATAATACAACTCAAGAATTTGATCATGTCATTTTTGCTTGTCACGCTGACCATGCATACAAGATGTTAGAAAAACCTACTCCTCTTGAAGATGAATTATTAGGCATTTGGAAATACAAAGATGGACCAGTTATCGTGCATCGCGATGCTTCCTCATTTCCTGCAAGACCACTATCACAAGCATATACATTTTTGTACGACGTAAAAGATGGAGTATTCAATACATCTGTAAATGGAGCTTTATGGCATGAGCCTGGGGTCGATAATAAAACCGTATTATTTAGTTCTCAACACCCGAACTTCCCAATAAAAAAAGAGCTTATAGAATTAGACGAAGTTCTTCGTACTCCAATATTTGATTTTAACACAACTCCTATCACTAGCAAGTTACCGCAATTAAACGGTAAGCAAAACACGTATTATTGCGGTAGTTACTTTGGTTTTGGGCTACATGAAGATGCAATAACATCTGCAATTAATGTAGCAAATCTATTAGGTGTAAAATTCGAATGAAAAACCTGAAGGATAAATATGTACTAATAACCGGCGCTGCAGGAGGGATTGGATCTGTACTTGCTAAGCAATTATTGCAAAAAGGTTGTCATCTTATTTTAGTGGATCTTCAAGAGGAAAAGTTAAATCAACTTCAATCTGAATTGGAAAGTAGCAACGAAAATGCTTCAATAGAAGTTTTTGTAATCGACTTAACCAAGGAATTTGAATTAGAACAGCTGGTGCAATCTATCACCCATTTGGACATTTTAATTAACAATGCCGGAATTGTATATGGTGAATCTTTTAATTCTTCTGAATGGGCATTGATAAACAAAACTTTATCAGTTAACCTTTTAGCAACAATGAAACTTACACATCTTCTTCTTCCTCTACTTATGAAGAATAAAGAATCTCACATCACTAATATGGCATCTGGCGCTGGATTGCTTGGTCCAGGAGGAATGGTCGCTTATGGAGCATCAAAACACGGCTTAGTAGGCTTTTCTGAAGCTCTTCGAGCAGAGCTAAAGGAATACAATATTGGTGTAAGCGTAATTTGTCCACCCTTTGTTAAGACTGGATTAATAACAAATAATCAATCCAGTAAAAATGCTAAAGACTTAGAGCGATTGAATAAATTAGATGCTCTAGTTCAAAAGGATGGCATAACACCAGAAAAAGTTGCTTCCTCAACTATTAAAGCAATACAAAGAAACAGAGCTATAGTCAAAATTGGCGCACTGGTTAAAGGTGCATTAATAATAAAGTTCTTTTTTCCTAGACTAGTTGGAAAAATGAATCACAAGAATTATCTCAAGATGAAAACAAAAGGGCAAATAAAATGAGTAATTTTTTAAATCACTTTCCGCAAACAGAATTAATGATTAGGGATTTTTCTTCGAAGACTCCCCTTTTCTTTAAGGATTTGAGTATGATGTTGGGAATATTTGAAGCGGATGCAAAAGTTGCTAAACAGTACTTACCTTCATCGGATTTTAAATTGGTCAGTCCAATCCCTGGAAAAGCTTTGGTAGGAATAAATTGTTTTGAGTATAAAGATTCTGACATTGGTCCTTACAATGAAGTATCTATAGCAATTGCAGTAGAGAATAAAAAGTGGAAACCAGGGTTTGTTTCCGTTTTTGGTTCTACTCTTTCTCAAAACTTCCATGCTAACATTTTACAATTACCTGTTACAACAGACGTTGCGTTACATGGTGGATTAGACTTTTTTAACTACCCAAAGTATAAAGCTGACATAAAGTTTAAAGAGACTGAGACTGAAAGAGTATGTACTGTCTCAGATAACGGAGAGCTTCTATTTTCATTTACAATGAAAAAGCTAAAGACAAAGTCTTTCGATCAAAACAAACCATTTAATGATTTTAACAAAGCTTTGTACAATAGCTATCCAATCATGAATAACCAAATAATGAAAGCAGACCTCTTAGTTAATCAAATAGAAAAGGGAACGCAATGTATGGGAAAAGGTTTTAGGGTTGAAATTGGGAACCATGAAAAATCGCAGCTATTAAAAGACCTAAAACTAGGAAAATTAATGCAACAGGTATACATGCCTAAAGGTGAAGCAGTATTAATGGAGCCTTCAATATTAGACATGTAATGTTATTGAAAAACTGCATTATGCCCACCATTACCTAACCATTGAGAAAAATTTTCTTTATTGGTAACCCTAATCGCTCTCATCGATTCCTTTTCAGATCCAGCATACATAATTCCATTATTGATAACTGGATGGGTAGTAATGTCACCTTGTAATCTATGCGTTTTAGATATCCTACCATTTATAGCATTGATTTCCAGGATATTTCCTTCATTGGTGCCAACATAAACCACATTATTAACTATAACTGGAAACTGAGTGTTTTTTGTAGAACCTACTTCCGTTTTCCAAACAACTTTTTCTGTTTTAGGGTCAAAACAACGTAAGTAATTACCTGACAATGTATAAATATTTTCTTTGTAAAAAATAGGGCGACTACCAATAAAATTCATTCCATTAAACAAACTGCGAGCTTGGCTTAAGCCATCTTCAGTTGTTAGTACGTCATGTGTTTTAAGTAATTTTAGTGTAGATGAACTATACGTAGCTAATAGCTCTTTTCCATTTTCTAGAATAGTCATATATATAACACCGTCCTTAATTGTTGGTGAAGATACTGCATGAATAATCCCTTCCTTCTTGATTGTTCCATTCTTCGCATCAAAAACAGTATACTCTTTCTCCTTAGTAGCAATGTGAACCTCATTTTTATACACGACTGGACAAGCGATCGCATCTCCATCTAATCTTTTTTGCCATTCGATAGCTCCTGTTTTAACATCAAAACAAGCTAAAACAAATCCATGATCTTTATATGTAGCATAGACTTTACCATCCACTACAGTAGGACTTGTATACAAATACGATGACAACCATTTACTCCATAACAACTTTCCAGAAGATGCACTCAAAGCATACAGTGTACAGGATTCAGTATTGATTAATATTACACCATCATGATAAACAGCTGGAGATGGACCACTTTCTGCTAAAGAAACGCCCCAAATAAAACTACCTGTTTTGGCATTAAAACAGTAAAACTTTGGACAATAATAACCAGGAGAAACATATAACTTATCACCAACAACAACAGGAGTGCTTATTGGACCTTGATTTTCAAACTTAAACTCATATCCCGTAGAAGTTCTTTTTAAGTAATCTGCTGGCCGTTTCGCTTCAATTATAGGACTTGTATTAAAGGAAGTAGTGAACGTATTTTTCATTTTCTCTTTGTATTCTCGTCTTCTTTTATCATACTCTTTTTGAAGTCTTTCTCGTTCCTTTTTATTCTTTTCAAACTCAACCAATCGAGCAATCATTCTAATGCTATCTAGCTTAGCTTGCTCTATCATTGCTAGTCTTTGCTTTTCACGCTCCGCTAACATTTCTTCAATCGCTTCAGAACCTCGATACCTAACTGACAAACGAAGTCTTCTATACCCTTCTGTTTTGGACAAGTCAATCAACCGAACATTATTTTCATGCATTAAATTAACGAGATATTCATGTCCATTTGGAAGCAAGTACTCTACTCTACCTTTTTTATCTGTTTTGGACTCAAATACCGTTTCGGAGTCTAATTGTTTTAAATATACTGGTTCACTTTCCAAAGGATTACCGTTATAATCAATTACAAACACTTCAAAATACGCATGTGTAGATGTGCCAGATGTTTGAGTAATACTATTTTGTTTAATCGTATCATTTTTCACAATTTGATCAACCGATGTTTTTTCATAAGAAACGGTATATTCAAACCAGTTACCATTTGAATTTTTTAATTTGACAAATTCAAAAGCTTTAAAACCATCTACATCAATTTCAAAATTTCGTTTTAAAGGAATAACAAAAAGAGCTTTTCCTTTGCTATCAGTTATAGAAGAATAAATTGTTTTGCCAACAGCATCAACCATAGCAACCTTTGTATTTTCAACTGCTTCCCGGCTTTTATTTTCTAACAATAAAGTAAAACTACCCGTACCTGATCTTTTTTCAAACTTCACGTTTTCTTGATTTACATTCTTAAATGCAATTTTGCTTCTATCAATTTTTACAGGTTTTTTATAAATTCCTTTAGGATCATAAGTAATAGACCTACCTATCGTTCCTCCACTTCCTTTAACCTCAAAAGTAAACGCAGGTTTCTCGGTTAAATAATTAAATTCATATACACCTTTTTCCGTTAATTCAAATACTACCTTGCCAGTTGAGCCTGTTACTTTGACAACTCTAACACCATTTTCAGCACAATACACATTGGTTCTTACCCCACTCATTTTAGAGCCCCGAGTATCACGAATTGTAATTGAAACTGTTGTTTGAGAATAAAATATGATTGGAAACAATAAAGAGAAAAGTAAAGATTGAATTTTCATAATGGATATTTTAAAACATAACAGGAAAATTAATTTTGGTTACTATAGTTATTTCATATGTATTGAATATTTTTACTTCCAATTAAATTTTAAACATGGCAAAAGTTGATATATTTTCAAAAATTCCTGAACTGGATTACAAGGAAGAATCAAGTTATCAGAATTCAGAAGATTTCACTAAATTAGTTAATAGCAGAAGAAGCTGCAGAGTATACAAGGATGAGCCAGTTCCTGAAGAAATTATTCAAAAATGTTTGGACTTAGCCTTGCTAGCTCCTAATTCGTCAAATTTGCAACCTTGGCAGTTTTACTGGGTAAAATCAAAAGAGAAAAGGAAATTATTGGATAGGTTTTGTTTAAATCAACCAGCTGCACGAACTGCTCCTGAAATTATTGTTGCAGTATCTTGTCCAGAGATGTGGAAAACAACACGGAGGCTTATGTTAGAAGCTTTTGAACAACAAGATGATATCAAAACACCTAAATCAGCAATTCAATACTATGATAAAATAGTTCCTTTAGCTTATGGACAAGGACTGTTTGGAATAAAAGGTGCTGTTAAAAAAGTTGCTTTATTCTTTATGGGTTTAAGCAAACCAACTCCAAGAGGACCAGCTTCAAAATCAGATATGAGAGCTTGGGCACATAAATCTACCGCTTTAGCTTGTCAAAATTTAATGCTAGCTTTTCGTTCTTATGGCTACGACACATGTCCTATGGAAGGTTTAGATGAAAAAAGAGTTCATCAATTATTGGAGCTCCCTCGTTCGGCTAGGATTTGTATGGCAATAAGTGTTGGTAAAAGAGCTGAAAATGGAATCTATGGACCAAGAATAAGGTTTGATAGAGAATTGTTCGTAAAGACAGTTTAGAACCTATTCTTTAATTTAGCTTCAAGCATCAGCTTCAATTCAGTTGCTCCATATTCATATACATCTTTGATGTCTAACACTTCAATTTTGCTAATATTTGTATTTCCAAATATTGATTTTATCGCTTGAAAATGTTTTTGTTCCATTACATAAACAATATCAGCCCACTCCAGTTGCTCTTGATTAATAAATGTAGTTCCTAATTGATTGCAAATTTTTTGATTCGTTCCAGCTGAATCGAATTGATACTTTGGAAACTTTTCCGTAAAAAAATCTTCTGCTGTTCGAGAACGATCTTTATTTGCAGAACAAATGAATAATATATTTTTCATGGCAAAAAAAAGACGGAACCAGTCCGTCTTTAATAAATATAGTTTTGAAAATTAAATTTTCTTAACTTTTACACAGTTTAAACCTTTAAGTCCTTGTTCTAACTCAAAAGATACCTTGTCATTTTCTCTAATTTCTTCTGTACATCCGTGTACATGAACAAAGAATTTTTCTTGTGTTTCATCTTCTTTAATAAATCCAAATCCTTTTTGATCATTAAAAAATTCAACTTTCCCTTTTCGAACAGCGTCCATTACAACTTCTTCTCTCTTAGGAACTCCTAATTCAATACTTTCAGCATCAACTTCCTTTCTCTTTACAGTCGGATCCGGCGGAGTATCTGAAATATTTCCAAATTCATCCACATAAGCCAACATTGAATCAAGGTCACCTCCTTTATTAGAGTGCTCTTTTCGTTCAGCTTTCTTTTTTAGCTTCTCCTCACGTTTTTTCAAACGTTTCTTCTCTTTTTCTTTCTTTCCAAATGTCTCTTGCGATCTCGCCATTAAATAATGTATTTTATAAAATTTGACGCAAATGTACAAAATTTATTGTAATTCCATGTTTTCAATATTATGAACCTACTAGCAACTAAAGGTCTTATAGACTTTTAAGGTATCATTTATTTTAATTTTCTATTTCATTGAGTATATTTACCTTGTGAGTTGGATTGTGAAATATTCATTAATTGTTCTAATGGCGTCATTGTGCTTGTCTTCAGGTGCTCAGCAATATAATTTTCAAAAATTCTCTATAGAAAACGGACTACCTCGTTCAGCTGTGTATTCTTTACATCAAGATGATGATGGCTTTTTATGGATTGGATTAGACGGTGGTGGAGTTTCTGTTTTTGATGGTGAATCCTTTACCAATTTTGACATGTCCAATGGACTACCTTCTCATGATGTTCGAGCAGTTTTTGAAGATTCGAAAGGTAATATTTGGTTTGGTACCAATGCTGGCCTTTGTAAATATGACTTTGACACGATTATTACCTATACCATGGATGATGGATTATGTTATAATTATGTAAGAACCATTGCTGAAGATAATGATGGTAATATATGGATAGGAACAGATTTTGGTTTAAGTATCTACGATGGAACAACTTTTAAGAACTACAACTTAAAAGAAGGTTTATTAGATTATAAAATTAGAACCATTTTCAAAGATAGCAAAGGTAAAATGTGGGTCGGAACTGATTCAGGAATAAACTTTTTTGTCAATAATGTTTTTATCGATTATGTAGATAATTACGATTTACCGCATCCAACAGTATTAGAAATTATAGAGGATAGTAAAAATAATATTTGGATAGGAACCAAAAGCGGGTTGATGAAAACAAATGGTGAAGAGAACATTATTTACACAACGGAAGATGGGTTGGTCAATAATAGAGTCAGGGCCATTTGTGAAGATAATAATGGGAATTTTTGGTTTGGTACGAGAACAGGTGTTAGTAAATTCGATGGAATAAATTTTGTCAACTTCCATGAAGGAAATGGATTGAGTCATGATAGAATTCGAGATATTATTTTAGATAAAAAGGGAAATCTTTGGTTTGCTACATATTTTGGTGGAATTGATAAATTTTCCATAGATGACCTAGTTTCATTTACAAAAGAGGAAGGATTAATTAGTAATCAGGTTTTTTCAATTTTTGAAGATAAAAAAGGTGATATTATACTAGGAACTTTTGATGGTATTTCTAAAATAAAATTTGAAAATGGTGTTGTAGAAACCGTTAAAAATATTACATCTTCTGAAGTTTTATTAGACGACAGAGTTAATACTGTTGTTAAAGATCAAAATGGCTACTATTGGTATGGCACCCACAGTGGTATATCTATTACCAATAATAAAGAAGTTTATCACATTACAAGAAACGAAGGGTTAGTTGACAATGAGATAACAACAATATATGTTGCGGATTCAAATAATTATTGGATTGGGACTGAAGAAGGTATAAGTAAAATATCTTTTAGTGATTTTCCTGAAATCTATACAGTTGAGAATTTTGAAAAAGAGGTTAATGAACTCATTGCAGGATATGAAGTCTCTTCTATTCTATTGGATAATTATAAAAACTTGTGGTTTGGATTTAGAGATGGCACCATCTCTATTTTGAATCCAGATGGTAATTTTATTAAACCTCAATTAAATGCCAAAGCCTCTAATATTACTACAATTATTAAAGGTATTGAAAACACGCTATGGATAGGGACCGATGCGAATGGTTTGTTCAAACTAGAAAATGAAAATGACTTCAGCTCCCCCCTAGCCATGTTGAACTATAATAAGAACGATGGATTACTTTCCTTGCATATATATGCTTTACTTCTTGACAACTTCAATAATCTTTGGCTTGGAACTGAAAGAGGCTTGGACAATCTGATATTTGATACTGATAGACACCTATTAACTGTTAATCATTATGGAACCAAGGAAGGTTTAAAAGGAATAGAAATTAATGAACGTGCTGTCTACTTAGATCATAATAACAATCTCTGGTTTGGTACTGTTGAAGGAGCGTCCTTTTTGAATAACTCTGAGTTTGTTTCTGAAGAAACACCTCCAAAACTATTTATAACAGGAGTAAAACTATTTGGGGAAAGAATTGAATTAAATAGTGAATTGGATATCCCAGTCGATGGGAGGTTTAAGACACCAGATAATTTTGAATTGCCTTACGATTATAATTCATTACAATTCGACTTTATTGGAATTAACCTTGGGGCTGCTGGTAAAGTAAAATACAAATGGAAACTAGAAGGGTTTGATACTGATTGGAGCGAACCATCATCTAGACACGCAGCCAATTACACCAACTTACCTCCTGGTAATTATACTTTTCAAGTTGTCTCTTCCAATGAAAAGAATGTTTGGAGCTCTACTCCAACAACTATAAAGTTCAAGATATTCAAACCTTTTTGGTTAACTGCTTGGTTTATTACCTGTTCAATTATCATTATTATTATCCTCTTTGCTCTTTTATCTCAAGCCAGAGTAAAACGACTGAAGAAAGCAAAAGAAGCACTTGAAAAGGAAATTCAAGAAGCCACAATTGAACTTCGAATAGAAAAAGAATTAATTGAAAAACAAAATGATGAAATTGCCTTTCAAAAAGATCAACTCTTAGAAATAAACACCTCTTTTACGGATAGCGTGAATTATGCAAAAAGAATTCAAAAAGCTATAATGAATCATCGTTCTAAGTCGTTGCCTAATTTGGATAATAATTACTTCATTTTTCATCGTCCAAAAGATATTGTATCTGGTGATTTCTTTTGGTTTAAGGATATAGATCACTCTTCTTATATTACTGCATCAGATTGCACTGGTCATGGTGTGCCAGGAGCTTTTATGAGTATGATTGGGATTTCATTTTTAAATCAAATTGTCATTAATTCTGAATCCATCCTAGAGCCAAATGACATTCTTTTTGAATTAAGGAAAAATGTTGTTGATGCCTTGAAACATGAAGGTAGAGAAAAATCCAAAGATGGTATGGATATGGGGCTAATTAGAATAGACTGGAATGACATGAAAGTTCATTATTCTGGAGCGAACAATCCTCTATACCATATTCGAAACGGTATCCTTACTGAGATAAAAGCAAATAAAATGCCCATTGGAGAGCATGATTTAATGCATAAGCCGTTTGATTTACATTCGCTAGATATAGAAAAAGGTGATATGCTTTATATTTTCTCAGATGGTTATGCTGATCAATTTGGTGGGCCAAAAGGAAAAAAGCTTAAATACAAACCATTTAAATCCTTCTTAGAGTCAATTCATAATGAGCTTGTTGAAACTCAAGGACAAGCTATTAAAACAGAATTCTTAGATTGGATGGGAGAATTTGAACAAATAGATGATGTATTGGTTGTTGGGATCCGGATTTAAATAGGGATGGAAATCACTTCCCCGTCCTCAACTGCTTTAACTTTTTCAAATACTTCTTTAGCTTCGGCTTCAAATTCAATACTTGTTTTATAACGAGCAGAATAATGCCCTAACAACAAAGTATTTACTTCTGCCATATCAGCTATTTTTGCAGCTTGTTTGGCAGTTGAGTGAAAAGTAGATTTTGCTCTATCCTTCATATCCTCTAAAAATGTTGCTTCATGATACAGCACATCCACATTTTTAATGAGAGGAATTATACTCTCACTATATCTTGTATCTGAACAGAATGCATACGACCTGGATTTATGTTCTGGTAACGTAATTGTATCGTTCTTTAATTCTCCCCAGTCTTCACCTTTTTTTAATTTAGGCATCATCTCAACAGGAATAGAATATTTTTCAATTAACTGCTTGTCCAGCCTTCTTTCTTTTTTCTTTTCTTTAAAAAGGAATCCATTGCAATAGATTCGATGCTTTAGCGGTATCGTATGGACTTCTATAACTGCATCCTCAAATATTAGTTCGCTTGATTCACTGCTTAGTGAGTGAAACTCTATTTGATAACACAAAAAGGTTTTACTTGCTTTTAACTGATTAAAAATAATTTGTTCTAAATCCGAAGGTCCATAAATATGAAGGACTTTATTTCTTCCAAATAAATGAAAAGATGAAATTAATCCCACTAAGCCTAAATAATGATCTCCATGTAAATGGGTAATAAATATATGGTCAATCTTTTGAAAAGCAACTTTATACTTTCTTAATTGTAATTGGGTACCTTCTGCACAATCAATCATCATGTATCTTTCCATGATATTAACTACTTGTGAAGTTGGATTCCTTACTAAGGTTGGCGTGGCACTTCCACAACCTAATATGGTTATTTCAAATTTCATGGCAAAAAAAATCCTGCTAATTAGGCAGGACTTTTTTAAGTGTTTTTAATGGATTACTTTCTAATAATCATGCGTTTAGTAGAGGTTTTTCCATTTGTTGTAATAGAATACAAGTAAATTCCATTTGTAAAATCTTCAGAAGAAATAGTTAATTCATTCACACCTTTCTTTGCAGATATGTTTTCATTTACCATAGTCTTTCCTAAAACATTGGTTATTGTAAATGTCACTTGTTGATTTTTCCCAGAAATAAACTGAATTCTAGAATTACCTACAACTGGATTTGGATAGATTGTTTTTAATTCGAAAGATTCTGCATTGTAAGTTTCAACACTCATAACAGCTGAATCTAATACTTCGATAAAGTAATAGTCAATTACACTTGCTTGAGATTGGTTACCAACTAAAGGAATGCTTACTGTTGCAGTAACATCAATAGTTAATGGGTAAAGTCCAATATCCGAAGCAGTTGGATTAACAGTACTATAAATGTTTACACATCCAGAAGAATTCCCAGGAAACACACAGTTACTAGGCGTACATAAATAAGTGAAGTTTGGTGGTAAACCAGCAACTGCATCCAAAGTAATATCAACGAAAGGTACAACCGTTGGGCCAAATCCAACGTCTACAATAGTATCTGCAGGAACAACAACAGTAATTATTTCATCATAAGCGTAACCAACAAAAGCTGCCGGTAAACCTGATGCACTATCAGGATAAATTCCTCCTTGCGTAAATTGAGGATCTGGTGTACATTGTCCATAACCAGAAATAGCTACAGTAGATATTGCAATAAGTGATAGTATAAGTCTTTTCATATTGTTTTATTTATCTTGTTAAAATTATTGTGCTCCACCAACTTCTTTTTCCAATTTAACCATCATCAAATAGTCAACGGCTTCGTTGTAAGTTGGAGTAATGTTTAATACAGTATGTAATTGAGAAATCTGAATCATTTTTTCAACTGTTGGTTGTAATCCACATAATACCATACATCCTTCAGATGCCTTTGCTAATCTGTTTCCTACCAATAATGCACTTAAACCAGAAGAGTCACAGTACTTAGTATCAGTTAAATCAACAACAAAGTTTGCTGTTCCACTTTTATCTAAAAGTACTAATTCAGACTTTAAATCTGGAGCAATCATTGTATCCAGTTTCTCGGCTAACACCTTAACTGTTACATGATTCTCTTCTTTGTTTATTTCAAAACTCATTTTCAATTCTCTGTTTGTTGTAAAAAATACAGTGTTAAAGGTAGTAAAATATCTGAGAATTAAGAAACAAAACTATTAACAAAGAAATCTTAACTAACTCTTTCTGTCAATTTTTGAAGCTAACAAGTAGATAACAGCCATTCTAATCGCTACACCATTCTCTACCTGGTCTAAGATAATAGCTTGATCAGAATCAGCAACTTCACTAGAAATTTCGACACCTCTATTAATAGGGCCAGGGTGCATTACAACTATTTTTTTGTCAAGTGAATCTAAAATTTCTTTAGTCAACCCATATTGTAAAGTATACTCTCTAATTGAGGGAAAATACTTAATCTCTTGTCTTTCCAGTTGAATCCTAAGCATATTTGCAACATCACACCATTGTAGGGCTTTCTTCAAGTCATGTTCAACCTTTACGCCCATGGAAGAAATGAATTTTGGAATCAATGTCGTTGGACCACACACCATTACTTCTGCACCTTGCTTTTGCAATGCATATATATTTGAAATAGCTACTCTTGAATGCTTTATATCTCCAACGATAACAACTTTCTTTCCTTTAACCTCCCCTAGCCTTTCTCTGATTGAATAAGAATCTAATAGAGCTTGAGTAGGATGTTCATGTGTCCCATCTCCAGCATTGATGATTTTAGCATCAATATGTTTTTGTAAAAATATATGTGCTCCTGGATTTGGGTGACGCATAACCACCATGTCAACTTTCATAGAAAGAATGTTGTTGACCGTATCAATCAATGTCTCGCCTTTTGAAACACTTGAAGAACTAGCTGAAAAGTTAACCACATCCGCAGAGAGTCTTTTCTCTGCTAATTCAAATGAAAGCCTCGTTCTGGTTGAATTCTCGAAAAATAAATTAGCTATGGTAATATCTCTTAGTGTAGGTACTTTTTTAATGGGACGATTAATTATTTTCTTAAAGCTATCTGCTGTTTCGAATATAATTTCAATGTCTTCAGCTGTTAGCTGTTTTATACCCAATAGGTGATCTACACTTAAGTTTCTAATCATTTTCTATAGTTGTATAAAGTAATACTTCATCTACCCCTTCTGTTTCTTTCCAATTTACTGCTACCTTTTCTGTTTCAATAGAATCTACAGATTGTCCAACGTAATTTGCTTGAATAGGAATATGCCTACTAAATCGTCTATCAATAAAAGTCATTAACTCAACTTCAGAAGGGCGTCCAAATGACATTAACGCATCCAAACCAGCTCTTACTGTTCGTGCTGTATATAAAACGTCATCTACCAAAATGACTTTCTTATTTTCAATTGAAAAATCTAAATTAGTTACACTTGGAATCAAAGGTGTATCTCCTCTACCAAAATCATCTCTGTAAAAAGTAATATCTAATGCTCCTGTTTGCACATCAATCCCCGTAATCTTTTTTAGTTCTTCTTGGAGTCTATTAGCTAAATAGATTCCACGCGGCTGTAATCCTATTATAGCAGAATTACTAAAGTCGTTATGATTTTCAATTAATTGATGGGAAAGCCGAGTGATAGTCAGTTGAAATTGTTGGCTATTTACAATTACTGTTGGCTTCATTTACTTTTAAGTTGCACAAATGTAATGGATAATCTTAAAGGTTTAGTGAATTTTGAAAATAATTTAGTTAAATAATTACCATAATTGTGAGCATTCAATAATTAAACTTTTCTTTTTTCGGTAAATCCTTGTATACATATACATAGCGCCCCCCTCATCTCTCCAGTAATTTGTAAATCCTACTTTTTCGAAATTTCCAACATCATAAAGATTCACAGCTTGGTCAATTCTTACATCATCTTCCTTTTTCTGGTAAATAGATATACTTTCATTTTTGTTTTTTATATGAAAATAATATTCATCCGAATTGACATGCAAAACAGCTTCAAACATATACAGTGTATCATTCTCTTTAATTCTAAATAATTGTATTTCCGTTGAATCTAAATAATCATTTAATAAATTCATCCTAGAAATTGCATTTTTCTGGTAATGTAATGGCAAACCGTAAATTTGCTTTGCTTTTGAAAGGCGGTAATCTAAAATTTGTAAAGGGCTAATGTAGCAACTCCTAGTACTATCAGTTGGTATATTTCTAATAACATGCTTGTCTAGCTTTTTAATTCTTTTGTAATTTGAACAACTACAAAAGAATAAAACTATTATGGCAAATGTCAATTTCATATATTAATAACCCCAACTTTGATCTCTTATTGAATAACGATTTATCGCAAATTTAATTCGAGGTGCAATATTCGAATTCGTTGACTCAGCCGCAACAAAATAAACGCCAATTCTAAAGCGGGAACGCTGAATTTTAAACGTTCTTTCTATACCTAGAAATACTTCTTCATATGTGTAATTAGACTCTTTAATCCATAATGCACTACCCCCAGCTACTACATGAATTCTTAACTTTTTTACAAATGGAATATAATTTACAATAGCTCCATTAAAATGATGTGCATAGTGTGCTCTAAAATGCTGGTCTGTTACTGTAAGTGTTGTGTCTTGAATTTGCATAGACTCCATTAATGATGCAAAAAACCACATATCACCTCTTGGGTAGATTTCATAATCTGTATAATACATTTTTTGTGTATTGAGGTATTTTCCAAACAACACTTTATAACTAGACGTACCCATTGTTCCCAATTTAAAAGATTGTGAGATTTCAGCTTCAGCATAATCGTAGTTTATCTCACTATTAAATAATCCACCAACACCTTTTTCATAATAAACAAATAGTTGTGGCCATTTACTTCCTAATACAACCTTTCTTTTAGGCTCAGTCATATATTTTTGGAATGGAACAATTGTAATACTTGTGTTTAAAACTGTTTTAGTATAGGGTTCAAAATCTATAGGATCGTTATCTCCAAACCAATCATCAGCTTCAGGATTAAAGTTTAAATCAGTAATAGGTAGGACTCTAGCATATCTGAATCTTGCGCCCCAATACAAACCATTTATAAGTTCTCTAGATGTACCAATACTAAAATCCTTTTCTTGAATCCAATTCTTTCTTTGTAATAAATTGGATACGGCATCGTTCTCAACAATTAGGTCATATTGATCACCAATATAAAAATCAATTCTTCCAAAATGTTTAGGATCGTATCGAAAACCAAGATTAAACATTCCTTTAAGTTCGGGATTTCTAATTCCTGTGTTTATTTGAGCAAAAGCCCACAATGTTTTTTCGTTTTTCCATTTTTTAAAAACGGATGCATTGGGTCCTAGCCGAATACCTCCAATTTCAAATGGATCAATTGTACCCGCTAATGATGAGAATTGCCAGTACTTTTTATTCTTCCTATCAGAAAACCCTACTCCATCCCAAAGGATGTCCAATAAGGTTACTTTATTATACACAGAGTCCAAAGAATCCAAATAAACCTCAGAATGTGTATAAGCATAAATACTATCCTTTACGTATTGGAACTTTTGTTCTTTTTTAGTTAGGGGTTCTGGACGTACGTTGCCCCAATAAGAAGTGTCTCTATCGTATGCTTCTTCAGTTGTAACAGCAATTTCGTTGTTAAAAAACTTCTTATCGAATTGAGGGTTAATTTGGTAATCTGAATACCGAACCATAGTACTACCTGAAAAATTTCGATTTCCTGCTTTTGATTCATAAGTAAAATCTTGTTTAGTAATTACCAAAACCGAATCATTTTCAAAAGCGTATTCTTGTTTAAGGTCAAACTCATCATACATAATCAAACCTCCTTTGCTTAAATGTAAATCCGTTTTTAATATACAAAAGTCCTTATCTAAAATCCAGATATGACCAGACCATGTTGCATTTCCTTTTTTTCTAGGTGTTACTTTAATCTTGTACAACATTTTTCCATTATAGAAAGTTGTTTCAATTAAGTTGAATTTATAAGTTAAAACAGAGGTTACATGCAATGGAGAGATTAAAGGTTGATCGTTCAAAACATCAACTGACATTAGGTTTGTATAAAAATTGAACTCTGCTTCTAAAGTATTACTAAAGAATAGGCCATACGTGCTTCCGAATTTTTTATGAGCACTTCTAATCTCTTTTATATTATTGGGGTATTGATAATGCCTTGTTAATTGCAATTCGAACATGTTCATGCTACTTGCAATTTTATTTATTTCTTGTTGCTTTTTATTTTCTTCAGCGTCAAAAACGTCTGGGTTTTCTGTTTTTTTATTCTCTTTCTCAATCTCTTCTTGCTCTTCTAGCTTTTTTCTACGTTTTTTTTCTTTTTCACTAATAACCTCTTTTGCTTTGATATAAACTTCAGATGTTGTGCCATCATACTGCTTTTTCCATTTTTCTTTATGCCTAATCGCTGCTTGAATTATTTCATAAGCTGGATCTCTTTTCTTTGATTTTACGAGTACTTCATTTAGCTGCTCAATATCTGTTTCCAACCATATATTCTGAACTACTTCTTTTTTATCAGAAATTATAATTTTAATCGATTTGTTTTGATATCCAACAGCAGTAACCACAAGCTCAATTACTCCCGGGTCCGAAAACTGATAGAAATACTTTCCATCAACATCGGAGGTGGTACCATTTCCTTGAAACTTAAAATAGATATTAGCATAAGGAATTGGCTGATTATATTCATCATATACAAAGCCTTTTAATGCTTGACCAAACATAGTTTTAGTCAGCAATAGGCTCGCTAAAAGGAATATTACCTTGCTAATGGTTCGCAATGATGTTTTAATTAATGGTTTTGCTTATTAAGACAATGAGATAACTCCAAAAGTTACAGTTTGTTACTTATATGAATAAAATTAATTGTTTTTTCAACCACCTCATTAAGTGGTTCTGGGAGAAAACTTTCTATCCATGGATGTTTACTTCCAAATGTATGGTTGGCTTCTGTAATAATTTCTAATGTAGCATTTGGATTAAATTCACAAAGTCTATACGCATCTTCAATAGCCACAGCTTCATCATTATCTCCATGTATCACTAAATGTGGAACTACAATAGCGGCAGCAGCATTCGAAATGGTTAAAAGACCTTCATTTTGTTTAAAATCTTCATAGAAGCTAAAATAATGAGGCATTTCCTGTTTTGTTCTGCCATTTACAACATGATAAACTCCTTTAGCCTTCCATTCCTGTAATTTGTCATCTATAGGAAACCTTTCTTTAAAATCGGCAACACCAGCCCAACTAATAACGTTGCAAACATTTAAATGTCGAGGACCAACCAAGGTCACAATACCACCTCCTCTGCTATGTCCAATTAAACTTACATTACATCTATATTGATCAACAGCCCAGTCTATTACTGTAAACAAATCTTGAACTTCTTTGGAATATGTATTATTTCCAAATGCCTCTAAATCAGGAAAGTCAATTGGATTATCCATTGTCCCACCATTGTGAGAAAAGTTTATCTTAATAAATGTGAAGCCTTGATTCGCAAATTCATTCGCGATAATATTCCATGCTCCCCAATCTTTATAACCTTTATAACCGTGACAAAAAACAACAACACCCTTTGAACTAACGCCATCGTTTGCTGTTATATCTGCTAGGATATCCTTTTCTCTTCCTGTTGGGATAATTACTGTTCTTTTCATAAGAAAAAAGTCGCACTTAAATAAGTGCGACTTTGATTTTGAAATTTTATACCTCTATCCTTCAATAATTTCTATTGAAGTAATTTTATCTCCACCTCTAATATCATCGATAACCTCTAATCCTTCTACTACCTTTCCAAAACAAGTATGGTTTCGATCTAAATGCCCTGTGTTATTACGAGAATGACAAACAAAGAACTGAGAACCTCCAGTATTTCTACCTGCGTGAGCCATAGACAAAACCCCTCTATCATGAAATTGATTATCACCATCTAACTCACAGTCAATACTGTAACCAGGCCCGCCAGCACCAGTGCCGTCAGGACACCCTCCTTGAATTACAAAATCAGGGATAACTCTATGAAAAGTTAACCCATTGTAAAATCCTTTCTCAATTAAAGAAATAAAATTTTCTACTGTTTTGGGAGCGTCTTTGTGGTAAAATTCCACTTTCATATCTCCCTTTTCCGTGTGTATTATTGCGTTTTTCATTTTTTAATTTACTTTTTTATATAATAACTATTGTGTTGTTCAAGTATTCAACTTGATCTCCAACTCTAATTTTTTTTCTTCTTTGCTTTTCTACTAATCCATTAACTGTAACTTCCCCCTCATCTATCCTTATCATTGCCTGCCCTCCTGTGCCGACAAGCCCAGTAGCTTTTAACAACTGATTTAGCTGAATGTATTCTTGATTTTCTAATTTGAACTCTTCCACTTTATCTTACCAATTTCTTATACTTAACTCTAGTTGGCACAATATCACCTCCTAATCGCTTCTTTCTATTTTCTTCGTATTCACTGTATGATCCTTCAAAATAATACACAGATGAATCTCCTTCGAAAGCTAATATATGTGTACAAATTCTATCTAAAAACCATCTATCGTGAGAAATAACAACAGCACAACCAGCAAAGCTTTCTATTCCTTCTTCTAATGCTCTTAAAGTATTGACATCAATATCATTAGTTGGCTCATCCAAAAGTAAAACATTAGCCTCTGTTTTAAGTGTCATTGCAAGGTGTAACCTATTACGTTCACCTCCTGATAAAACACCCACTTTCTTTTGTTGGTCTGATCCACTAAAATTGAAACGACTAACATAAGCTCTAGAGTTAATTGTCTTACCTCCAACTTCAATTACCTCATTACCTCCACTAATAACATCATACACCGAACTATTGGGATCTAAATCTGCATGTTGCTGATCCACATATCCTATTTTGACCGTCGAACCAACTTTAAACTCTCCTTTGTCTGGTGTTTCTTCACCCATTATCATTCTAAACAAGGTTGTTTTACCAGCTCCGTTTGGGCCAACGATACCAACGATTCCTGCTGGAGGAAGTTTAAAGTTTAAGTCTTCATATAACAATCTATCATCATATCCTTTTGCTACACCGACAGCTTCGATAACTTCGTTACCTAATCTTGGACCATTTGGAATTGGAATTTCAATTCTAGCTTCTTTTTCCTTAATGTCTTCACTAAGCATCGCTTCATAGTTATTTAAACGAGCTTTCCCTTTACTTTGACGTCCTTTCGCTCCTTTTCTAGACCACTCCAGCTCTCTTTTTAAGGCTTTTTGACGTTTACTTTCTTGTTTTTCTTCTTTGGCTAATCGATCAGATTTTTGTTCCAACCAAGATGAGTAGTTCCCTTTATATGGTATACCTTCTCCTCTATCCAATTCTAAAATCCAACCAGCTACATTATCTAAGAAATACCTATCGTGAGTTACAGCAATTACGGTTCCTTTATACTGACCTAAATGTTGTTCTAACCAATGTACAGATTCGGCATCTAAATGGTTGGTAGGCTCATCTAACAATAAAATGTCGGGTTCTTGTAAAAGTAATCGACATAAAGCCACACGACGTTTTTCACCTCCTGAAAGATTTGTAATAGGAGAATCACCTTCTGGAGTTCTTAATGCATCCATTGCTAATTCTAATTTTGAATCTAAATCCCATGCATTCAATTGATCTATTCTTTCTTGAACTTTTGCTTGTCTATCAATCAGAGCATTCATTTTATCAGGATCGTTCATGATTTCTTCATCCATGAACTTGTTGTTTATTTCTTCATATTCAGCTAAGACGTCAACTGTTTCCTGAACTCCTTCTTGAACAATCTCTTTAACGGTTTTCGTTTCATCTAATTTTGGTTCCTGTGGTAAATAGCCAACTGTATATCCATCTGAAAAAACAACATCTCCTTGGTACTTGTCGTCCAATCCTGCAATAATTCTCATCACAGTTGATTTACCAGCACCATTTAAACCTAAAATACCAATCTTAGCTCCATAGTAAAATGAAAGGTAAATGTTTTTCAAAATCTGTTTTCCTTCTGGTGTTTGCTTACTCACATTCACCATTGAAAATATTATCTTCTTATCGTCTGACATATTTTTATTACTTTTTATTTAATTTCTATTTGAATTGGAATAATCATTCTACTCGCAACACACTTCCCTTTTTGCCTTGCTGGAATCCAATTTGGCATACCGCTCAAAACCCTTATTACCTCTGTATCAATAGCTTTGTTTATTCCTCTTATAACTTCCACATCTACAATTTTACCATTTTCCTGAACAATAAACTGGACGAATAACTTTGTTCTATAAGTTGAACTAATGGTTTTTGGTAAACGAATACTTTTAGAGAAATAGCGATAAAGGTTCATTTGACCTGAAGCAAATTCAGGTGAACTCTCTGTTATATCAAATACTTTTTCGGAGGATTTGAGATTAATCGCCTTACTTGTGTCGTATTTTAGATTTAGATTCAACTCTCTAATTCTAATCTCCCAAATCGGTTTGTAATATTGATGCATCCATCTTCTCTTTAACGCTTCATAAGCAACATTATTTGTTACGGAATATACACCACCTTCTGAAAAAGCTCCTTGGTCATCTTTTCCTTTTTCTTCTATTTTCCAATCAACCATTTGATTGATATTTTTTCCTTCAATCGATTTTGCAGATACTTTTTCCCAACCTTTTTCTGATTTTAAAAAGTAATTTCTATTAGGATTTTCCTTCTTTACCTCTTCTTTGAAGTAATCATAAGAAAAACGATAATATTCTGCTTCTTGTCCGTAACAGATAAACTGCTGTATTAATACATATAGAAAGACAAGTTTTTTCACGAATAAAGTTTGCAACGAAATTACCCATTTTACTCAAAATCTGTATCTATAAAAGGGAAAAAAGTTGTTATTCATAATTTAAAAAACAATTTATTGTTGACAATTAATTCGATTTATTCAAGTAATTATTTTATATTTTGGGTAGGTTTATACATTATTATTAACGAATTGAATTAATTTATCTCCCCAATTATGAGCGCTAAAACATATATTGTTCCTCACGATTTTTCTAATGTAGCAGACTCTGCAGCACAACATGCTTTAAAAATGGCAAGGCAAACTGGAGCAACAATCATATTGCTTCATATTGTAAAAAATAAAAAAGAAATTCCATCTGCTTCTGAAAAATTTAAAGCTGCTATTAAGAGATTGAATTTAAAAGTTGGAGATCCAAAAGTAAAAGCCTCTGTTAAAATTGGAAATATTTTTGAAGATATTGCAAAAACAGCAAAAGAGAACAATTCTCGACTTATTATAATGGGAACTCATGGTGCTAAGGGAATGCAAAAGGTATTTGGAAGTTTTGCATTAAAAGTGATTACAAGTTGTACAGTCCCGTTTATGATTGTACAAGAAAATGTAAAGGCTAATAACATTACTAAAATTGTTGCCCCAATTAACCTTTCAAAGGAGAGTTTACAAATTATTGGAGCTGTTGCCAATTTGGCTATGGCATTTAATGCCGAAATACATGTGCTTGGAACAAAATTTTCAGACCAGATTCAAGCAAGTAAAATGAAAAACAGAATTCAAGTAGTTCGTAATGAATTTACTATGAAAAAAGTTCGATCTACTTTCAAACTGGTTGATAGCTCAAAATCATTTACCAATCATGTATTGGATTACTCAAATGAAATAGATGCAGATATGATTGCCATAGCTCACTATTCGGAAAAAATAATAGCACAACTTGACAATTTCACGCAGAACATTATTACCAATAAAAAGCAAACGCCTGTTTTGATTATTAAAGGTATTGAAGCATCAATAGGGTCTTTCTAAGCTCGTATTGTATAATAAATTACTTTGTTTAGGGGTTATAGTTCCTCTATTATAGAGAGCAACCAATCACTGATAATTCCCAATGCTATTGGAGAAAATGTTTCTTCTAACTCTCCATATTCACTTACCGCACCAGTATCTGAAGTTTGAAACAAATGATTCAATTTCGGAATAGCTTTAATTAAGTTGAATTCATTACTGGGAACCGCTTCTTTTATTGCCTCTAAATTTGCTTCAAAAGGAACTTGTAAATCTTTTTCTCCATTAATAGCTAATAATGGAACTCTTAATTTTTGTAGCGTTGGTCTTGGATCATAAGAAAGGAAATACCTAAACCAAACATTATTTAAAGTATTCACCTTACTATTTATAATACCCTCTACGTCTGGAATAGATTTTTTCTCTTCTTCACTTAAACCATCAATTTCATTTCTTATAAACTCAGTTAATTTAACTTTTGCTTCTTCCTGCGTATCGTTATTTATTATGGTATACATCTGTTTTGCAACATTTGCATCTTTTATTACGGTAGCCGAGTCTTTACCTTCCGCTAATGCTATTAACTTACCTTGTTCAATCAATATTTCATCTCCAGGTATCCCAGGACCTGCAAGCATAACAATAAATGATACATCCTTTCGATTAACGGCAACCATCGGAGCAATCAAACCACCTTCACTGTGTCCTATAAGCCCGATCTTCTTTTTATCTATATCCTTTCGTTTTTTCAAATAATCAATAGCTGCCTCAACGTCCGTAGCAAAATCCGCTGTTGTTGCGGTAGAATGACTCCCTGTAGATTTAGCTGTTCCTCTATCATCATAACGTAACACCCCTATTCCTTTTCTTGTTAAAAAATCTGATAAAACCAAAAATGGTTTATGCCCCAAAAGCTCTTCATTTCTATCTTGAGCTCCTGAACCACTAATTAAAACTACAACAGGATATTTTCCTTCTTTTGATGGCAATGTAAGAGTACCAGACAATGTTAAGCTTTCTTTTTTATTTACAAAAGAGACATCTTCCGAATAATATGGGAATGGAGGGTTTAGCTCTTGTGGCCTAACTAAAACTTTTTTCTCTATTTTTTTCCTGCCCAAGTTTAATTTGAATTCTTGTCCTGACTGTGCATAAATTCCTTTTATTTGAGTGAAATCCTCATTTACAACACCTTTATATTTGAGCAGCATACTACTTTGAGTAATAATCAATTTATCCTTCAAAAGTTCCACTTTCTCCATTGGAATACCAAAAACCCCTTGATCCAAACTACCCATTGTAGCTTTGAGTGTATCACCTGAAATTGTAAAGGTGTATGACAAACGCATTTCTGTCCCCATCACATTAATAACACCGTACCAATCTCCCTCTATGGAGTTTTGAGCATTTGAAAAGAATCCTAAAAAAAGAAGATTTAGAGCAATTAATAATCTTGAAAATTGACGAACCATAATATTTTATTTATGGTTGCAATTTAAGCAAAATAAACGCTTATGAATAACTATGGTCTATCATACTGACAACAACCGTGGAGCTTGTTATAGGTTTTATCTTTAGCTCGATGAGAATCCGTATCATAACCAACATCAGCAAGTTTTTGTTTTATTTCCTCTAAAGAGATAACATCTTCATTGAACATAACCTTCAGTTGTTTAGAATCAATATTCCATATAGCTCCAACTACCCCTTTTAACTTTTTTAAGGTTGTTTCAATTTTTTCTTTACACATTGAACAATTACCATACACCTTAATCGTTTTTTCGATAAAATCACCATCCTCAGGTTTTTCACAGTCCTTTTTCTTTCCTCCTAAGTCAGCTATTAAATTGATTGAAAACGAATGTTTATTTTTTAATTTGGTGGTATTATATTCCTGATAGAGTGGATAGTCGTATGAAACAGATACACTATATTTTTCCGCAAACGTATGCCCTACTTGAGGGGCGATAAAGATTAAATTACTTCCTGTTGTTTCCGCTATACCTCCATCTACTTTTATATCTGGCAACCTATATGCATTTCTAAATTGAAGGACACCAAAAGTTGAACAGGATATAAAGTCCAATGATTTTGAAACGAAAAGTGCTGTAATAAAGCCTGAACCGTATTCGTAGCCCTGTTTGTTCTTAAAGTTCTTATCGAATTTATGAATAAGGAATACACCTACTTTTTGTTTTACAAATTTCTTGAATATTAATATTTTAGGAACTATTCCATAAGCACAAGTAGAAGGTTGATTATCGATAGGTAATTGGACACCATCGACCATTTGGTATTCAGTATTAAACGGAAATTTTGCCCCCATTCCCAATGTAACTTCCAAATTTCGCTTTGAATCTTTAATTAGCATCCGTTTTAAGGATACCACTCCATTAGTCAAACCATATCCTTCTAATGTGTAGATTGGTTGAAGATCATAATTCTGAGTCTTATTCAAGAAATAACCTAATTCTGTTTCAAGTGTTAATTTATCAGTAATTCCATATGCAATGTTAGTTCCAATAAAATTAAAGTTAGCATCCAATATTAAGTAATAATTAGCATCTGAGTCTTGCTTTATAGATTGACTATGCGTATAAAACACACTCGCTCTAACTGAACCTTTTTCTAAAACACCTTGGTTACTAGACCCACCCATAGGAGAGCTTTGCGCACAACATTGTCCAAAACTATTGTTTACTAAAAGTATTGAAACAATAAATACAAAAGCTTTCATAAGTCTTTGCGATTAAGGGTTGACTGTTATAGCTATTGTTTTACTTTCTGAATTTCCATATTCATCCGTAACCGTACATGTTACATTATGGATACCTGTACAGCACCCATTAAATAGTACTGTACTTCCAGTTCCTATTAATGTACCTAAATCTAATTGCCAACTGTAGGTTAGTCCAGCACCAGTTGCAACTGCATCAACATTAGCTGATGTATTTAAAGCAATGGTATAGGATTTTGTAGTAAGACTAGTAAATTCTAACGGAATTTGAGCTTCTGTTGGAGTTGAATTGTTTTCGTCTAAGGATTCTTTTTTACAGCTAGTAAAAAGGATAATACTTGATAATATTATTGCAGTTAATATTGAGCCTATTTTCATAAAATAACATTATTAAATTAATTTAATAAATGTAGAAAGGAAAAGCTGATATAAAAACTCATAAGCTCTATTATTATTGAACTTTAAACATTGGTCATATACTATTATGATACATCTCATTTTAGTACATACCAACTATAATTGGAAAGGTGTTAATATCAATAAAAATAGGCGTAATAGTGTAAATGATGAACTTTGAAGTCTGATTATATAGCTGTAAAAAGATAACATTAATTTCACCTTAGAAACATATCTAGCACAATATGAGTTAATTAACGAATTTAACCTTGGACTCTTAAGACTATATCCGACAAGAAACTATTTTTTCTTTTAATATATCTGTAAGTTGGCTTAAGTCCGCTCCTTTTAACTCTTCAGAAGAAATTATTTGAATAAGGTCTTGATCTAATAAAAAAACTGCAGGTAACTGCAAATTAGCATGATTAGGGAAACGCTTTTTAAACTCATCTTTATGTAAATAGTCTTTTTCAATGTTTAGGGACTTCAAATAATTTCTCCAAGCCTTGCGCATTCCTGTATGATTATGTGTAATTACACAAAGTTCACACGAATAAGTGGAAGGCTTCATCATTTTATGAAAAAAATCGAACATTCCATTCATAAAGCCTGAATCCGCGTTATATACAAAAATCAATGTTGGCATTTTAGTGGTAATTAATTTCTCTTAAACGCTATATGCTTGGTGTTAGGTTACTAAATACTACCCATTAATGACAAATAATGAACAATAATTGACAAACAAGAATAAATTCTAAATAATTAATCCCAGTATTTATCCACTAAATAAATCAAAGAGGCCAATGAAGCTGCTCCTAGTTCTAATTCTCTCTTATTTACATTTTCAAAAACATCACTTGGTGCATGGTGGAAATCAAAATAACGCTGGGAATCTGGGACTAAACCAACGAGACAAATTTTTCCATCTTTCAAAGGTCCAATATCAACACCTCCATATCCCTTTTTTATAAAGAATAAATCGTAAGGTTCTAATAAAGGTTCAAACTGCTGTAGAGATGATAGTTGTTCAGGTGTTCCATCTACCGTAAATCCTTTAGGCGTAAACCCTCCTCTATCAGTTTCAATTGCAAATATGTGTTCTTCTCCGTTGTTCTTGACCATTTCGGCATAGGTCTTCCCTCCTCTATTTCCATTTTCTTCGTTCATATAAAGTATACAACGAATGGTATGTTTTGGTTGTATCCCTAACTTTTTAAAAATTTTCATTACTTCAATGCTCTGCACAATACCAGCCCCATCATCGTGAGCACCTTCTCCAACATCCCATGAATCCAAATGACCTCCTACAACGATAACTTTATCTGGGAATTCACTACCTTTTATTTCTGCTATAACATTATAAGATAATGTATCTGGCAAGGTTTGACATGTTAACTTCATTTTGACATTTGTATTCTTATCTTTATTTATCTGTTCGCTTAAATTATGAGCATCTACAGTACTTATAGCTACAGAAGGTATTTTTAATTCTGCACCTTCATACGTCATTGACCCCGTATGTGGATTCAAATCTTTTTTAAGTGTCATAGAACGTACAAGTACACCAATTGCTCCGAGCTTTGATGCTCTTACAGCGCCCCAATACCTTTGGTCAACGCAGCCACCATAAGCATGAAATGTACTTAATCGGGTTGGATTCATTGGTTTATTGTAAAAGACAAATTTTCCATTGATTTTATCTTCCCCTAATTCATCCAATTCATCCCATGATTTTACCTCTACGACATTACCACTCAAAACTCCGTTTGTTCCAACCGAACCACCATAAGCAAGACACTTAGATTCATATAGTTTTATTTGTTTAGATGAAAAATCTAACCGCTCTTTGTTTCCTCTAACCCAATGAGGTACCATAATCTTTTGAAGGTAAACGGAATCTAGCGAGTACCTTTCCAATGCTTTTTGCCCCCAGGAAATAGCTTTATATGAAGCCTCAGATCCACTAATTCTATGGCCAACACCTTTGCATAGTTCTTTTAGGTTTTCATGACATTCTCCCTTGATTAATGCCTCGTTAAAAATATTACGAACCATTATTGAATCACTTAGAGTATCTTGAGAAATACCAAATACTGGACACAACATTATTAATATTAAAAATGATTTAAACATGATATCTCTATTTGTTAAAAAGTGAGCAAATGATATTTTGAATTCAAAGACCTAGTATAACTAAAAGTCTTTACTTTTACCATTATTCAAAAATAATTAAAATGGCTAGAACTCCAACTGTTCAAATTGATTTAGGTTTTCCCGCTCCAGATTTTCAATTAAAAGATACTATTTCTGGTAAGCAGTATAATCTTTCTGATTTGAAGGGAAAAAACGGAACAGCTGTTTTGTTTATATGTAATCATTGTCCGTTTGTAATTCATGTAATTGAAGAACTGGTAAATATTGGTAATAAATATTTAAATAAAGGAATTGGGTTTGTAGTGATTAGTTCAAATGATGTTCTTAATTACCCTGACGACTCTCCTGAAAAGATGAAGTTATTTGCAGAAAAATATAACTTTCCTTTTCCTTATCTATTTGATGAAACACAGGAAGTTGCAAAAGCCTATATAGCAGCTTGTACACCTGATATAAATGTATTTGATTCAGATTTGAAATGTGCTTATCGTGGGCAAATGGATGGTTCTAGACCTGGTAACGATGTGCCTATCAATGGTAAGGATTTAAGAAAAGTATTTGATTATCTTCTGGACAATAAGACTTTTGATTTTGAACAACTTCCAAGTATTGGTTGTGGAATAAAATGGAAAGAATAAGTAGATGAAATTCTACTTCCGTAATATCCTATTGCTAATTGACATAAGTTTATGTTTAACCACCTATTCGCAAACAGAAACTGATAAAGAAATTCAAATTATTTCTAATAAAATTGACTCGTTAGACTCACAAAGGAGTAAGCTGTTTTCCAAATTAGAAGAATTAAAACTTAATAAAATTCAAAACGATTTACAATCTGTTGGCAATCCAATTAGCGATAGAAAAGTTGAAGTTACTTATCATAAGGCTATGGTTTTAGGATACGACGAGAAACATGAACAGGCTCTTTGGGTAAGCCACATAGTATTACCAGATGTAGAGAATGGAAATGTGTCAAGGACTAACAATTTTAGAAAAGATAAATTAATTTCCACTGGTACAGCTAGCAAAGCAGATTATTGGTACAGCGGATATGACAGAGGACATCTCGCACCAAGCGCTGATTTTAGATGGTCGAAAGCTGCTTTAAGCGAATCCTATTTTTATTCAAATATGGCACCTCAATTGCCTGAATTAAATAGAGAAAGGTGGGCTGAATTAGAAAACTCTATTAGAGAATATGTGATCGAAAACAAAACGCAAGTTTATGTAGTTACTGGAGGAATACTCAATGATAGCTTACCATTTATGCAAAATGAAGGTAGACAAAACGATGTTAGTATTCCAAACTACTTTTATAAAGTAATATTAGATAAATCCAATCAAAAAAGTATTGGTTTTATAATGCCAAATGGAAACTGCAACTATCCTGTAATGAGCTATGCAATAAGTATTGATAGTGTCGAGTCATTGACAGGGATAAATTTCTTTTCTAAAATAAAAAACGAAGAGATAATTGAACAACAACTTGATGTTAAAAACTGGCAAGCAGGTAGTGAAAAGGGTGATATTATTCCTTTAAACCCTACTACTCTGGATAAAGGAATGATCAATACAGTTCAAGCTCAATATAACATTGGAACAAAATCAACCGTATGCGGAACAGTAGTCTCTACAAAATACAGTGAAAAATCTGGAGCAACTTTCTTAAATTTGGACAAAAAATTTCCAAATCAAATCTTTAGTGTGACTATTTGGAAAGACAGTAGAGCAAACTTTAGTTATTCACCGGAAATTGAATTAAAAGATAAAAAAGTTTGCATAACTGGTAAGATTGAAAATAAAAAGGGAGCACCAACAATGAATATTTCTTCTGAAAAATCTATTAAAATTATAACCAATGAAAATGAATAAAATATTAGTAACAGCTGCTATTACGCTTATTAGCCTAATCGGGTTTTCACAAAACTCGGTAAAAGAGCTATCTGAAGGGATTGAAAAAGGTCAATACGGAATTATTGAAGTTCGTTTAAATATGGAGGATGAATTCAGAACGCTTGAGGGAAGGGACTCTCAGGGATTAGCTCGTATTTCTTTCTTTACTGGAAAAGGGGATAAAAAGAATCTTGTCACTAAAGGTTTCGAAGGTTTTGACCATGTGGTAGTAATATTAAATGATATGAAAGCTAATGGATGGAAATTAATTAGCACATATCCAATAAGAGGAACTTCACTACTTATTACGCATTACTTATTCGAAAAAGTAAAAAAATAACCTTTCTATGAATAAATCAGATGTTAGAAACGCATATAAGCTTCGACGAAGTCAATTATCCTCGTCTGAGATTAAAACCTATTCTAACCAGATTTTCAACCATTTAAAAAGCCAATTTGAACTAGAAAACAAAACGATTCACCTATTCATTCCTATTTCTAAGTTTAATGAAGTAGATACAAAACCATTCATTAAATTTCTTTTTGAATTAGAGTGTACCGTAGTAACTTCAATTACACACTTCAACCCTTTAGACCTATCACATTGTTTTATTAATCAGGAAACCAAGTATGAAACGGATAAGTTTGGGATCCCTACACCTATTGATTCTGAACCAATTTCTGAAAATAAAATTGACATTGTAATTGTACCTCTTCTAGCCTTTGATGAAAATGGCGGACGCGTTGGTTATGGTAAAGGATTATACGACCGCTTTTTATCGAATTGCCGTGATAACTGTATAAAGATTGGGGTTTCCTTTTTCGATCCAATTAGCACAATATCAGATATTGACGAAAATGATATTTCCTTAGATTTTTGTGCAACTCCCAATCAATTTTATAAATTTCAATAGAAATATCTTCAGGTTTTCACTTGCTTTTAGTAGTCAAACATTCATCCAAATAAGAAGGTTGTTAGTCAAAATGTAAGGTAAATAGCAGTATCTTTTAAAGAAAGAGTCGTAACTTGTATTATTACGACTCATTTTTTTAGATGAAATTTAAGTTTGAAATAGGATACACAATTAGTGTAATTGCAATTTGTTTTGGAATGTTATTCTCAAATTTCACGCAAAACAATAAAGAGGTTGAAACTCCCGGTTTTGTTGAGTATCACTTTGCTTTCAATATAAACCCTTCCCAGAATTCAGGGCTAATCAACTATGCTGTTGTAGGTGTTAGAGATGGAAAAATTATAAGTAAAAAGTTGATGGATATTAAAACATTTTTACTTCAAGGAATGGGAAAACAACAATCCCCTGCAAATTATAACAACGTTGATATGTTTGCTGAATACAACTTGAGTGACTGCTTCTATAAATATGATTCGATAAATGATGAATATTCAGAATGCTTTACGCTAGAGGACCTATGGTCATTAAGATATAATAGAAATCCAATTTGTCCTGAAGGATGTGTGCCAGCTCCAGGAATGAAAGTCGAAGGATGGTCCCAAGGAAAATTTCACCCATCATGGCCGCAAATCCAGATTTTACAAGAATATGGCGTAATTCAAGATTCTGATTTCTTTTATGGAGAAAACATGTTTAAACTATTTCAAGATATGGAAAAACCAGAATGGATTGATAAATATAAAACCGCAATTTAAACAATTGTAATTATCTCATAATCTGACTTTTTCTTTTTTAACTCGGACTTAATAACACTTCGTATTAGTATCGTTTCTTTTTGTAAGGTTAAGAAATTCTTTAATTGCTCTATGTTGTTTAGATCTTCATGATCAGGATAGTATCCATATCCTTTATAATTCCCTTTTTCGATATAAACGAAGCTTTTTTCGTCAGCTCTTCTCCCCTTTCCTTTAATCACGAATGACTCTTCTCCTAGGTGAAAATCATCTAAAAATATTTCAATATTACTGGCATGTTCCTCAGGTGTAGTATCTTCCTTATCGAACTGTTCCATACCACAGTAAGAAGGTTTTAGAGAGAACTCGTCTATCTTTTTGATCAACCAATTTCTTGCTTCGCTTAAAGTTGGAAAAGCTTTTACAAATGTTGCATGATTAGTCACCTTATTAATTCCAATCCGCTTTGTATTGCTACGATCTTCATAAATGAAAATTCCAAACCTATCAATTCTCGATTTTTGCGAACGATTATATATTGGCCAATTATGCTTTATTTCCAAATCCTCCAAAAATGTTGCAATTAACTCATTACCTGTTAATTCAAAAGATACATCAAATATCTCTCTGGAAAATATTTCATTTTTCTTTGATAATTTGCCTGTAAAATGAGAAGAAACACGGTTTTTTAGATTCTTTGCTTTCCCAATATAAATTACCTCTCCTTTGTTATTGTAAAAATAGTAAACACCCGTTTTCTTAGGTAATTTTTTAAATCTTGATTTTGGAAGATTAGCTGGTAAAGTAGATTCGTTAGAATTTGCTTTTAGAGATTCCTCAATAAATGATAAATTTTTCTCATATAGTAACGCAAATAATTCTGTAGTAGCTTCAGTATCAGGCATTGCTCGATGGGCGTTATTTAAGCCAATTCCCAAACTTCTGGTTAATTTACCCAAACTATAAGAAGGCATTCCAGGAATAATTTGCCTACTTAACCTTACAGTACATAAACGTTTTTCATTGAATTCAATTCCACATTCAGAAAAAGCTTGTTTAATAAATTTATAATCAAAGTTTACATTGTGGGCAACAAACACTTTTCCAGAAATGAATTCATAAAGATCCTTTGCCACCTCCTCAAACAATGGAGCGTCTTTTACCATTTCATTTGTAATCCCAGTTAATCTTACCACAAAAGGAGTTATAGGTTGTTGAGGATTTATAAGTGTCTCGAAACGATCTATTTCTTTTTTGCCATCCGAAATGATTACAGCTATTTCCGTAATTCTATCTTGATTTGCAACACTTCCGGTTGATTCGATATCTACTACAGCAAATTGTCTCATAATTCAGAGCAAAAATACATTTTTTAAAACGTAGTCTTTTTACGTTTTAGATAAATATATATTGTGATGTACTAAAACTTAGTAAATGTTAATTTTTATCTGCATTTTTAACGTCATAATCACTTATAGCACATAACTATGTCGGAACAATTCGAATTTGATCAATCTCAAAAAAATTTCATTCAAAAAAATTTCACAAATAACTTTAAATTCAGACTTACCTTATTTAAAATCTTACCAATGGGGTATTTATCTGGAATGAAAGTAATCGAATTAACAGAAGAAAAATGCGCTGTTACTGTTCCCTATAAACGTAAAAATAAAAACCCTTTTCAATCCACTTTTTGGGCGGTATTAGGAATGGCTGCAGAAATGAGCTCTGGTGCACTACTTACAATGTATACATATAAACAAAAACCATCTGTTGCAATGATTATTGTTAACTGCACCGGAAGTTTTGTTAAAAAAGCGACTGATATAACCACTTTCACTTGTAATGACGGATTAAAAATTAAAGAAGCGATAAAAACTGCTATTCAAACAAATGAGGCACAAGTAATTGAATGTAATATGAAAGGGGTAAACAATTCTGGTGAAGAAGTGGCCTCTTTTACCTTTACATGGTCAGTAAAGGCAAGAAATAAGAAATAGATTAATCGATATACACTTTTTTGGTTACAGTAGATGCCCCATCAGAAAACGATACCAAATAGATTCCTTTAGTTAAGTGCCCAACGTTTACAGCTTCTTTATTACTTATGAAAGTACTAAGTACCATTTTGCCAAGAAGATTGTAAACAGAAACCTCACCTTTATCAATATTCGAACTAACGTACAGAACTTTATTCGCACTATATATTAAGACATTTTCTAATGTATGATTTTCGACATTGATAAAACCAGAATCTGTATCCCCAGCTAAAATGCTAGAATCAGCTATAGATTGATAAGCATAATCGTAAACTATTCCTGAACCAGCCAAAGTATCAACTTTCACCCTAACCCATCCATAATGGATATCTGTTGAAACATTAAACTTAACACCAAAATACAAATCTCCATTATTGATAAAATCACCAGCAGAAATACTAAAAAAATCAGTTTGAATTCCTAATCCAACTCCTGGGAAAACTGAAGGCGTTGCAGAGCTCAGGTAAGAATTAGTGCTTCCAATAAAGTCTCCATTATGTAATGTATCAGCAAGAACAACATCTTCGTTTCCTATAGTTGCTGTCTGAGCAATAATTTCGGAATTCCCCATAGTTGATATAGCAACACCACTTAGCGTTACATTAAAACCAGAAATAATTGTGTCTTCTTTTGTTGAAAATATTATTAATTCTGGGGTAAAATCGCCATCAAAATCGATTGTCCTAGAATCAGAAACATAATCTGGCACAAGCGTATCATCCGGAATCAAGTCAGTATATATAATTTGAGAAATTGCAACTGAGCTCATAAGTGTTGCGACAATAACGGAGACTATATTTTTCATGCTATTAGGTTTTCTATATGACTTTAAAAGTAAACATTTGGTTGCCTTAAAAAACAAAAAAAAAGCCGCTTTAATAAAAAACGGCTTTTTTAAAATGATTATAAAAGATTTATTTTACATAAACTCTTTTAGTAACGATTCCTTTATCAGAACGTACACTTACTAAGTAAATTCCTGAAGCAAACTCATTTAAAGCAATTTCTTCTTTATTAGAATTCATAGCTTTAGTATAAACTTGTTGTCCAGAAACATTTGTAATTGTAGCTTCTGCATTAGTTGTTCCATTTGTTAATGAAATAACAACCATATCATTAGTGTTAATGATAGAGGCAAAGTTTTCTAATTCTGAAATACCTACGTTAGCAGGAACTACACCTGAAATATCTGTATCAGCAGTCATTTCATAAGCATAATCTTTAACAGTTAAAGATGTACCGTCACCAGCCATATCAACTCTTACCCAACCGTAGTGTGCAGATCCACCAATATCAAACTTAATACCTAAAAAAGCATCAGTTGCTCCAGCCATTCCACCTACATTTGGTCCATAAGAACCATTAATTGGAGCTCCTAAATAGTAAGAACTAACAGCTCCGATATTTCCTTGACCTGAACCAAAAACAGAACCTCCACCAATAGTAAGACCAGCAGCATTTGATAATGGTGCTCCACTTGTAGCAGAAGCCATCCACCCTTCATTACTTCCAGCACCTGGAGTCATAGCAACAGCAGCTTTGTAAGTAAATGTATAAGGAATGTTATACCCACCATAAGGATAAGTACCTGTAGTTACAGTATCAATAGTAGCCAAAGTGATATCACCAGTAGCATCTCCATTGAAATCGATAACTGTACCAGCTTGATTTCCTGAAATAACTAAATCAGGATTCACATCAGTGTGAAAAACCTGTCCTTGAGCAGCACCTGCAACAAGAGTAAGTCCACCTGCTAATGCTGTGTACTTTTTTAATTTTGAATCTAAAGTAATTTTCTTTTCCATACGCGTTTTGGATTTATAATTTATGTTAACGGGACTAATTTAATATTTTTTTTCCAATTCTGCAATTATCCCAATTTTGATCTTTTCAAGAATGTAATGTTAATTACGTTTCTTTATTTCTATTTCTATATAGGTCTTTATCAACAACTTTCATCATATTTTCTTTATCTCCATCCTTACCAAGGAACGATATAATATTATCAACTTCCTCTTCTGGATTGGCTATAACATTGCTATATTTAACCCTTAATTGTTGGACATTTGGCTGGCTATCTATCCAAGCTTCTACTTTAGTTAGTTGCTTTTGAAAAGCGTCATTTAAACCTAATGGAAATGCTTTAGATTTAACATCTTTTTCTTTACCCAACATTATTTGTTGGCTTTGTAAAACTTCACTCATTTCTCTTTCCATAAAAATGATTTTATAATCATAGTTTGAAGGTAAGAATGGAAGTAATTGTGCAATAATCTTAATTGTTTTTCCTTTAGCTTCTGGCAACCAGCTTTTATCCACCATTAACTTTTTAACCGGCTCATACTCATAATATCCTTTTGGGTTATTATTATCAGGCTCTCTCAACTTGTCTGTTAAAACATCATAACCTCCTTTATCCAACATCTGCATCATCATTGATGTTCCTGATCGTGGCAGTCCTGAAACAATGATTATTTCTCCTTTGATTTGCTCAGACATAAACTTCTCATGGATCTCAGCTTTCTCAGGGTTAGAAATGTGAGATTTGTATATCTCAACTAACCACTTTCTTGCTTTTGTCATTCCAGGAGAAATTGCTGCTGCTGTTTCAAAAGCATGGCAAGCATCTTCATATCTTTCCAACCTCATTAAAGCTTCACCAATATGATAATGTGCGTTAGCCATTCCGAAGTTTAATTCAACTGCAATAAAAAACTCTTCTAGCGCTTCTTCTACTAAATTTCTTCTTAACAATGAAACCCCCAAACCGTGATGTCCAAATGAATTTGACTCATCTATAGATAGAACCTGAATAAAAGCGTCTTGAGCTTCAGCCCATTTCTGACGCATTAAACATACTTTTCCAATATTTAATAATACATCCAAAGAACCAGGAGAATTCTCCTGAACTTTTTGAAACAATTTTAGAGCTTTTACTGGCCTGTTTAAATTCATTAAAAGGAGTCCTTCTACAAAATCAATGTAATTTGGAAGTTCAACATCTCTTAAAAATCCTTTTTTCTTTTTGGCAATTTCTTCAGGACTCAATTTTGCATTTTCAGCTTCAATTGCTATTTGTTTATCTTTAAGAGACTCAATTAAAGTCTTACATTTTTTAAACTTTTTTGTCCCGATATAGGCATAAGCTAATTTTTGCCCGTAACGAACTTCTTTTGTGTCAGCATAAATTTCTTCTAAAATATCTATCGCTTGTCCATCTTTTCCAGCGTCTAACAAGTTTCTAGCAACATAAAATCTAGATTCATATTTTATATCCTCTATTTTTTGAGCAATATCATCACCTGGTGCATCAATGTAACCCAACTCTATTAATTGTTGCATAGCTTCTTGCGCAGCCCATGGGTCATCTTGTAAATCAGTTGGATGTGTCCCAAAATCACCTTCCACTTTTTCCCAATCAGGAATAGAGTCAACAGTTACGCTTTCTTTAAAAGCCTGGATTAATGGTTTACCTTCCATGGTTTCCCCAATTGGTAATCCATACAAGGATAGAATTGTTGGTGTAAGGTCTAATATTGAAGCACCGTAAATCTTTTCTCCCTTTTTAATACCTGGCCCTCTCATGCAGATCATTCCAAAAGGGCTGTGCTCTTGTGCTGGAGCAGCTGGTTCTTTAACAAAAAAGCGAGGTCGTAAATGATCTGAGTGAAATCCGTGATCAGAAACAATTATTACCGTTGTGTCTTCATCTACAAGTTTTAATGTCCTTTCTAACATCATGTCATGAAACAAATAACCTGCTTCTACAACATTTTTATAGTTCTTGTACATGTCCTCTGGAATCCCTGGTCTCATTGGAGGGTGAAATTTCATTGCAGCATGACAGAAATGATCTATCGCATCGTGGTAAACAGCCATAAAATCCCATTCTGTCTCTCTTTGCAAATATGTTGAGGCTGCATGAACGGACGCAGCATTAGCAATAATTTTAGCAATGTGAGTAACCTTAATCTCTTTGTCAATATTCATCTCTTTAAGATGAGGCATAAAAGGTAAAAGGTGAGCTCCTGTTAATTCTTCAGGGTGAACTCTCTGCTCTTTAAGAATGTCAATCATACTCTCAGGGTGAATAGTTCCATCAGGCATGTCCCATTCTTCCTTTAAAGGCTTATTAGCAGTTTGATAATGGTTAGAAACCATCACACCATTAATAGGTTCAGTAGGGTTAGTTGGCCACCAAGAAACAACATTTGATTTCATCCCTTGATTATGCAATATATTCCAAATTGCCCTTGTCTTTCTTGAAGTTGATGTTACCGGTCTCATTCCAGAATTATCAGCCAAAGGTTCAACAAAACCAGTAATCCCATGCTTATCGGCTCTATAGCCTGTTGCCATAGATGTCCAAAGCATTGGAGATAATGGAGGGTCTAATGTTTTTATTGTTCCGTGAACTCCTTCAGAAATAAACTTAGCCAAAGTTGGCATTTTACCTTTCTGAATAAGAGGCGTCATTATTTTCCAATCAGCAGCATCCCAGCCTATTACTAATACTTTTTTTGCTATTCTCTTACTCATCTTCTTTCGAATTTTCGGTGTCTTTTTTTTCTTTTGCCTCTTCAGAATCTCTCTTCTCTCGCCATAACTTCAAACCAATATCTCCTAAAGCCAGCAAACCAAGCGACCCAAGAGCTGGAACTTCATATATCTTCACATTATTATCTTTTTCTTCTTTCATTAGTAATAATTTTAATTCTAAAAAATGCTGCACGAAAATACAAAACATCATTGAATAACAAAGTAAACTCAGGGTATTGATTGACAACGGAAGTTTAAAACTTTTCTAATTCGGATTTCAATAATGCAATCGTATTAATCTTACTTGGAAGACGATTAAGTTTTGAAGTAGCTGTGTAATATTGATGTTTAACCTCTAAAAAATTAATTTGGAGTTCTAGCCATTCTTTGTCTTCGAATTTTGTACCATACTCTAATAGTTCCTTTCTCAAGTTATTTGCTGTTTTAGAATATCCACCTCTTCCAAAATAATCATGATCAGCATCACACATTATTTTTTCTAATAAAGTTGTAGGTTGTAGGTTAATATCAGTAGCTAAAATAATTTCACAAATCTCATCAATTTGCTCTTGATTATATTCCATATCAGGAAGAACCTCCCTTGCTAATTTGGAAGCTTCAGGTTCATTAGAATGATATGTATATAGAAAGCCTGCATCGTGGAAGTAAGCAGCCGTTAACAATATAAACATTTCGTCATTTGAAATCCCTTCAGACTTACCAATTGTCTGCGCCTGTTTTACAACATCAAATGTGTGATGAGCACCATGATAAGTCAAGTTCTTAGGCAACTCTCTTATCAAACGATTAACAATATATTCTTTTGCTTTGGAAAAGTCCACAAACAAATTTAATTAAAAAAACGCTTTTAATCTCTTAACTTTCCTACAATGTTTTCTCAATCCCCATAAATATTCCTGTTAAAGAATTATAGATTCAATTTACTCCTTTATATTTGAAAATAATGAAGTCGCTATTCTTTATACTAATTTATATTTTATCTACTTTTTGCTTTGGTCAAGATTTAAGTCTTCTAGACTACCCTGATTCTTTAGTAAAGAAAAGAAGAAATGCTGTGATTATTACTGAAGGTGTTGGAACCATTTCTTCACTTGTCCTATTAAATGAAGTTTGGTATAAGAACTATTCCACTGGAAAATTTCATCTTTTTAATGATGGAAAAGAATGGTTGCAAGTTGATAAATTGGGGCACGCAATGACATCTTATTATGTCGGAATTGCAGGAATAGAAGCTTTAAATTGGAGCGGAGTTAAAAAAAAGAAAGCGACGATATGGGGAGGAAGTCTTGGTTTAATTTATTTAACTGGCGTTGAATTTTTAGATGGTTATTCTGATAAATGGGGCTTCTCAGGATATGATATGCTTGCCAACACATCTGGTGCTGCATTGGCTATTGGTCAAAATCTCCTTTGGAATGAACAAAGAATGAAACTAAAATTTTCAACTCACATGACAAATTTTGCTGCTTTGAGACCCAATTTGTTAGGGAGTAATTTTACAGAAAGGGTTTTGAAAGATTATAATGGTCAAACTTATTGGCTAAGTATAAATATCAAAGATTTTCTAAAGGAAGAATCAAAATTTCCAAGCTGGCTAAACGTAGCAGTTGGTTATGGTGCCGAGGAAATGGTAACTGGAAATGTAGATGCTGAATGGTGCCTTTCAAATCCAATATGTGGTGACTTAAATAGATATCGTCAGTTTTACTTAAGCCTTGATGCTGACCTTTCAAAAATTGAATACAAACGAAAATTCTTTAAACTATTATTTGGAAGCTTTGGATTTTTAAAATTCCCTACTCCAACTATAGAATTCAATAAAAATGGGGTAAAAGGGCATCTATTTTATTATTGAATTAAGAATTCGTCAGTATGTTGACGTTTTAATTAGCTGCAAAAAGGTTTTTTAGCAAAAACATTCATTGGATAACAAGAAAAAAATAACATTTTACAAAAAATTATCCTGGATAGTAATTACTTTAATTATTGGATTGACCTTTATTTCCATTCCTCAATTAAAAAAGTTAAAGTTTGATTATAACATCGAAAACTTCTTTGACCCTACTGATTCTGATTTAATCTACTACCATAGTCATAGAGACATTTTTGAAAGTGACAATAACTTTATACTGATTGGAATAGAAAATATAGAAGGAATTTTTAACGCTAATTTTCTAGAAAGAATTGATAGTACATCAAAGCTTATAAAACAATTAAAACATGTGGAAGAGGTTGTTTCTCCTACCACATTAAAAAAATCAATAAAAGTACCCGTAGTTGGATATGTTAACTCTCCAATTATTCATCTTGATGACACAGATAGATTACCTGAGGACAAAGAAAACATCTACACTACAAATGATTTTTACCAATCCTTTTTCTCTAAAGACACTACTGCTCTTTTATTGTACATAACAAAAGATGTAAATACCTCAAAAGCTTCCAATGATAGTCTGGTAGCTCAAATAGAAAAGACTTTGTTAACATTTGATTTTGATGATTTTCACATAGCTGGAAGAATTAAAACACAAAATTACTATGTCAACACAATGAACAAGGAAATGAAGCTAATGACAAGTTTAACACTTATCCTTTTAGTCTTGTTTTTAGTTTTTACATTCAGAAGTCTCTGGAGCGTAGTTGCTCCCCTAGTCATTTTAATTATTTCGTTAATCTTTACAATGACATTGATTCAGGTTTTTATTGGAACACTGGACTTATTAATGACTTTAATTCCAACCCTCTTATTTATTATCGGAATCTCTAATACAGTTCATATTTTAACAGGATACAATGAAGAATATTTAGTTGAAAAGGATAAGTTTAATTCTCTCAAAAACACTATACAAAAAATTGGGAAAACTACTTTTTTAACTTCCTTTACCACGGCAATTGGTTTTGTTTCTCTATATTTTGTAGATATTCCTCCAGTGCAAAATTTTGGTATTATCACTGCTATAGGAGTTATGATAACATGGTTAGTTTCTATCCTGTTGTTGCCAGCTATTATTTATATTACGCCTACTCGTAAGTATGCAAATAACATTAAAAAGATAAGCACATGGGAATCTATCCTACCTCCGCTTTTCCAATTTATTTTCAAATTTAAAAAACACACCATAATAGTAACCATATTACTATTTGTGATCTCTGCATTTGGCATCTATAAATTGGAAACTAATAACTACTTCTTAGATGATTTAAGTGAAAAAAGCAGTCTAAAAAAGGACATGCGCTTTTTTGAATCACAATTTGCTGGTATTCGCCCTTTTGAAATGGGATTTGCAATAAAAGATGGTTCTATAGATATTTTCGATATTAATGTAGCACTTGAAATTGATACTGTTCAATATTATTTAGAGAATGTTTATGGAGCAAAAATGACCTACTCTCCAATAACCATAGCAAAAGAAATAAACCGTTCAATTAATGGAGGTAATCAAGATTATTATAGAGTTCCGCATTCAAAAAAAGAAATGAAGCAGGTAAAAAAATACTTTACCAAGAACTTAGATAATGACCTTATTTCCACTTTACTGACTAAAGATGCCAAGAACGGAAGAATATCAGGAAAAATTCATGACTTAGGTCAACAGAAAGTCAGTGAGCTAAATAAAGAATTGCTTGATTTTATTGAAAAGAACACTGAATTGGTTGACTTCAGATTAACTGGAGCCTCATTCATGATGGATAAAACAAGCTCTTATATATCTACTCAAATCATCAAAGGATTACTATTTAGCTTTCTAGTTGTTGCTTTACTGATGGGGTTACTCTTTAAATCTATTAAGTTGGCTTTAATTTCTCTTATTCCAAACCTACTACCGTTAGTATTTGTAGCTGGGTTGATGGGGCTTATTGGTGTTGATCTAAAAGTATCTACAGTTGTCATATTTACTATTGGTTTTGGAATAGCTGTAGATGATACGATTCATTTATTAGTTAGATACAAACTAGAGCTCCCTGATTCTAAGAATAGTAAAGAATCCTTGTACAAATCAATAATGACGACAGGTAAAGCACTCATTATAACTTCATTTATTCTATCATCTGGTTTCTTAACCTTTTTGTTCTCAGATTTCGCGAGTACTTTCTACATAGGTCTGTTAATCACTGTTACTTTACTATTTGCGCTATTATCCGATTTATTTTTACTTCCAATATTGATAACCTATTTCGACAAACAAAAGCATGAGAAACAATAATTTTTACTTTCTATTTTTAATAGGGATATTTCTAGTTTCCTGTAAATCGGAAACACCCTCGAAAAGTGAGCCTGAAACAGTTATAACTATTGTTAAATCAGACTCTGTTTCATCTGGAATTGAAGTCATAGATAACTTGGCACCTGTCGACACATTAAAAGCAGACACTGTTTTTAACATTATTGAAACAACCAATCCGGAGGTTCCTGAGGATTACCCTGTTATAGATGCAGAGATAATTGTTGTGGACACAGCTCAAATTATTCACATAGAGGAAATCGAACAAATTCCAATCATTGAAGAAATAATTATAGAAAAGGCATCGCATTCTGAATGGAACTCAATGCTCAGCAAACATCTATCCTCCAATGGTGACGCCAATTACAAAGCTTTTAAAAAAGATATAGAAATTTTGAAGGATTACTTATTTCACCTTTCAATAGTTACTCCGAATAATGATTGGAGCAAGAACGAAAAATTAGCTTATTGGATCAACTTATACAATGCATCTACGGTGGAATTGATTCTAAACAATTATCCTGTTTCCAGTATTACAGATATAAACAATGGTAAACCTTGGGATTTAAAATTTATAAAGTCGGGTGACAAAACTTATTCTTTGAATCAAATTGAAAATGAAATCATTCGACCGCGATTTAATGAACCAAGAATACATATGGCAGTTAATTGTGCTGCGGTTTCTTGCCCAAAGTTGATGAATAGTGCTTTTACATCGGATAAACTAAATTCACAATTATCAAAACAAGCCAAGGAGTTTGTAAACAATTCAGAAAAAAATACTTTAACGAGTACATCTGTTCATATTTCTAAAATATTCGAATGGTATAAAGAAGATTTTAACAATGGAAATGTACTCTCCTTTATTGCTAAATTCTCCGATATTGAATTTAATAGTGAAACAGTTGTATTCTATCAAGAATACAACTGGAATTTGAACGAAAAATAGATAGCGTCAAAACATTGACATTTTCTTCAAAACACCTTCTGTAAATTTGAGCTTATAAAAAACCAATAAATGGAATTACAAAAAGCAACTGCATATAATTTAAATATGATCTCAGAGCTGACAAATCAACTTGGAGAAACCAAGCTTTCATCTCCTTTAGATATTCTCTCGGGTTCTACAATAGGACAACATATCAGACACATGGTCGAATTTTATGGTTGCCTTGTTGCTTCTAATAAAGATAACACAATAAGCTACGACAAAAGAGAGCGTAAAATTGAATTAGAGACCTCTCCTATTTTTATAAAAACAACAATTGCTGAAATATTAAAAAAGGTTTACGACTTAAATTTATTAGCCAAAGTTTCATTAGAAGGTTCATTTTCTGAGGATAATGAAGAAGGAGATATTATTGTTTCTAGTATTTACAGAGAAATGGCTTATTGCCTGGAACATACAGTTCATCATTTAGCAATTGTTAAAATGGCAATGAAAGTAGAATTTCCTGAAATAGTATTAGATAAAAACTTTGGAGTAGCCTACTCTACTATTCGTTATAGAAAAGAGCAAGAACAATGTGCACAGTAACTATTATTCCAAATAAAACCGGTTTTACTTTGACATCTAGCAGAGATGAAATTGCTAGTCGAGGTGTTACTCAATTCCCTATTAAAATGGAATTGGGAAAAGAAAGAATCTACTTCCCACAAGACCCTCTTGCTGGAGGTACATGGATTGCAACCTCTGAAAAAGGAAAAGTCGTTTGCTTATTAAATGGTGGATTCGAAAAACATAAACACCAACCACCCTATTCTTTTAGTCGTGGAAAGGTTGTTATGGATTGTTTCTCTTTTGAAAATTTTGAACTATTCGGAAAGGTTTATAACCTATCTGGTGTAGAACCTTTTACATTGGTATTAATCGACAATATGCAATTATTTGAATTAGTGTGGGATGGCGATACCAAACATTTCAAGGAGTTAAATGCAAATGATCAACACATTTGGTCTTCTAGCACACTATACAACAAAGAAATAAGAGAAATCCGTCAAAAATGGTTTAAAAACTGGGGGTTACACGAAGATTCTACAAATGCCGCCATCTTTGATTTTCACCTTAAAGGTGGAAATATATCAGATAGCTTTAATATTAAAATGAAACGCAAAAATGGACCAGAAACGGTTAGTATCACGCAAGTTTCAATGGATAATCACAATATAACCAAAAGACATTTGAATTTCATTTCTGAAGAAGATAATCAAATTCAAATTGAGTTAAAATCACTGCTACATGCATAAAGGGATAATCATAGCTATATCCTGGCCTGAGACATTGGTGGTTAAAGAAGGAAAATGGTATGATATGCCCATGACTTTTTTAGGTTTTGTAAAAAACAACTACTACAAAGTCGGACATGCAGCTATGCTTTTAATTGATAATGAAAATGGAAATGTAGAATACTTTGATTTTGGAAGGTATCACACTCCTCTAAAAATGGGTAGAGTTCGTTCAGTTGTGACCGATCCCGATTTGGAAATTACTACAAGAGCTCAATTTGATGAATATGGTGGTATTTCTAACTTAGAGAATATTCTTTTGGAAGTTGATACAATGCCTACATCGCATGGAGATGGAAAAGCTTTAGCTTCTGTTCTCACAGAAGTTGATTATAACAAAGCTCTCAATAAAATTAACGCTATTCAGCAGAAAGGAGCTGTAGACTATGGACCTTTTGCGCTAAAAGGGACCAATTGCTCACGATTTGTAGCGCAAGTCTCAAGACATGCAACAAACAATTGGATTGTTAAAACACTACTAACAATTCCGTATACAGTTACACCGTCTCCTCGATCAAACATTCGCGTAATTAAAAATACAGTTGGTTATTATGAAGTTGAAGAAGGTAATGTGCTGCTTAAACCAGCGTATTTAACAACAAAAATATTTCGCAGAAAACTTCCAGCATTCAATTTTGCTCGTAAAAACTAAATCCAATGAAACTTACGGGCACTATAAATCCTCCTGAAAAACCATTGAGCATTCCTGCAAAGGCTCAATGGTTGGGAGGACAAGGAATTGGGGGTTGGTTTTATTTAGAAGCTACAATAAATCCAAAAGAATACAGAATAGCTCGCTATTCTCCTGAAGGAACTAAGGAATGTGACAGAATCTTTACGCTCGTTTCAAATAAAAACTTTGACCCTTTACAAGAATTTTCATTCACTTATATTTCTCATTGTGTTGAGTGCAATGTGATTCAGAAGAACTCCAAATTCCGATTTATTTTTAACAAGCAGTAATTCCTTTCTTTTTAGTTGTTATATTTGGTACTATTAGTACCATAATAGAAATATACATATATGGTATATCTAAATGAAAAGTATAAAGTCAACACTAATTATTAGTTTTATAGCACTCACCCATTGCTCGTATTCTCAATCCGACAACTCTTTTGGTTCTGGTGGAGGCAATACTAGTGACACAATAAATATGTGGGAGAGTATTCCTACTGAAATTTTAAATAATATAAATACCTTTTTGGAAAATCGCGGTCTAAAGGGAGAATATAGAATTGCAAATTTTAATAACGAAAAGTACTTTCTAATGATACCTTTAAAACAGGAAGACCGTATCAACCTTATTTGGGCTGACTACCATTTCAATAAAGAAGGAGTATGCAATAGAATTGTGACAAAAATAAGTAACATGGACGACGTTGATTGTTCTGTGTTAGGCAACAAACTCTGCGGATCAATTTTTAAACTTTCGAGAGGCTATCAAAAGGAATTTGGTTCTCAATACAATGATATCCTTTACGTTTATGAAATAGGATCTCATTCTTACTTTGAAGTGTATCATCCTAACAAGAATGAAACGAAAATAAAATTTGATTTTCAAGGTAATCGAATGCTCGATTAATGTGCATAAAAAAAGCTAAACCAGACAGTCTTGCCTACCAAACCGATTCTGCTTACATTTGTCAAAACACTAGCAATCATTGCTAGAATTACACCATGTTAGAAATAAAATCACTTAATATATTATCGGTCCATTTAGATAGACTTATAAAAGGTCGCTTATGGCTAAAGGTAATCATTGCGTTGATTTTTGGGGCTAGTCTTGGGATTGCAATCAACCCGTCTTCTGAACTTGTATCTGAGAGCTTTAGCCAATCGTTTGCGAGTTGGCTAGACTTGCCTGGTCAAATATTTATGCGGTTGGTTCAAATGATAATGATTCCCTTAATTTTTGCATCTATTATTTCAGGGATTGTAAGTAACACCTCAGAAGATCTTAAGACATTCGGACTGCGACTGTTATTATACTTTGTTTTTACTACCATCGTCGCTATAAGCATTGGCTTAATTGTAACCCTAATAATGAAACCTGGTCAATATATTTTCAAGTTGGGAGGATTTCCAAACAGCGGAGAAAAATTAATGGAAGCTAATGAACAAGTCAGTCTCACTGAAAATATTCCTGAAACAATTTCCAATCTCATTCCAAACAACCCGCTTGAGTCCATCTTGATGGGTGAAATGCTTGGTGTGGTAATATTTACTATAATAATAGGAGTTGCAATTACCCAACTCAAACATGATACAGCAAGACCAATTATCCGATTTACCGAAGCTATTCAAAAGATTTGCATGATTGTAGTTTCATGGGCAATGATGCTTGTGCCATATGCCGTGTTTGGTCTAATTGCAGCTTTGGTTTCCAGAACGAGTATTGAAATATTTCTAGGTTTAGGTTACTATATATTAGTCGTTATTTTGGGGTTGTTACTCCTAATGATATTTTATCTAATAATGGTATTTGCATTTACACGCCAGAATCCGTTCAAATTTTTAAGACTTATACGTGAGCCACAATTATTGGCATTTTCTACTGCTAGCTCTGCTGCTGTAATGCCCATATCTATGAAAACAGCAGATGAAAAATTAAAGGTATCTTCAAATATTAGTGATTTTGTGATTCCGATTGGAGCGACAATAAACATGGATGGCACTGCCCTATTTCAATGTGTTACTACCTTGTTTATGGCGCAAGCTTATGGCATTGATCTTTCTATGATTAACTTGATATTAATAACGGCTACAGTAGTCGCTGCATCTATCGGTACACCTGCCATTCCAGGTGGAGGTGTCATTATACTTGCATCCGTACTTCAAAGTGTTGGAATCCCTATAGATGGACTTATTATTATTATTGGAATTGATCGAATTTTAGGAATGTTTAGAACAGCAGTCAATGTAACTGGAGATTTAACGGCAAGTGTGATTTTTAATAAATTTTATGGTTCCAATGTTACCAACAATGAAGGCTAAGATAAACAGCCTTGCCTACTCTTTCTACTTATTAGTTCAAGATAAACTCCTCGTTGCTGATTAAAAGAATTTATTAACTCATCTGATTAAATTTTCTAACTTTATAATGAACGAATTATCCCCCTCAGATGTATAATCCTCTGAAAAAAACATTATTAAATTAATTTAATCCCAATTAACATGAAAAATATTATCCTGCTATCCTTATCTCTAGTTATCTTTTCTGCTTGTGGGCAAAAGAACTCAGGGTCGTTAACATCAAAAGAAGCCATTTTTAAGCATTTGCAAAAAGACAATGCTGATTTATCTTACGATGATGTTTGCATTGATGAATGTACTTTGTTAAGTGACTTATTTATAGTTGGTTATTTTGCGCATGACAGAGGTTGTGTTAATCCTAGCTATTTTTTTAAAGGGAAAAAAGTACTCTTGGAAAGTAAAATAATAAAAGATATTTTATTGAATAGCGGATTTAAAAAGGACAATTTGAAGACAGTTGAAAACTACCACAAGGAGGTTACAAATCACTATCGACACATTCTTACTGAAATGCCAGAAGAATTCGATTCGAAGAATCATACTTTTACCCCTCCTACTACTAAAATCTTAAAAGGAATGATAATTAGTACGATGTGGGTTCAGGAGCCATCTGGAATGATGCCACAAGTTGCTTTTCATCTTTCAACTGTTATATTCGAATTGGATGGTACATTTGTAGAACATAAAAAAAGTAATCATTTTTCAGTTGCTTATTAAAACAAAATGAAACAATCTTAAGCACCCTTTTCGCTTAATTTACCGTCTTTCCTAAAACAAATACTTTTTGTAACTTGCGCTAATGTCTTTAAAAGGAATATTTCTACTCTGTATTTCGCTAATATCTATTGGAATTAGCTATGGGCAAACCCCTCAAGTTTTAGGTGGCTATAAATTTATTGAGAATAAAAATCAGTGGCCAGAACAAGTTCGCTATAGATCAGATATTCAAACAGGCTATTTATACTTAGAAAACGATGGCTTCTTATTCAATTTATATGATGGAAAAGAATTCAACAGATACGTTCAAGCACATTACGATAAATCATTACCAAGAAACTTTGATAAACTTACATGGCACAGTTATAAAGTAAACTTCAGGAATTGCAACAAAGAGGCATTGGCTCAAGGAAGTCTTGAGACACCTGAATATTACAACTATTTTTTAGGGAACGACAAAAGTAAATGGGCGTCACATGCTAAAGGGTATCATAGAATAGAATACAAAGAATTATATCCTGGAATTGATTTACACCTTTATTCAAAAGTGTTTAATTTAAAATACGACTTTGTAGTAAAAGCTAATGCCGATGTAAATCAAATTGAATTGAACTATGAAGGCGCTGACGATATCACTATTAAAAATGAAAGATTGCATATTTATACGCAAGTCAATCACATTATTGAAGACAAGCCTTATGCTTACCAAGAAATTGAAGGCAAAAAAGTAGAAGTAAAATGTAAATACAAACTGAAAGGAACAACTGTAACTTTTGTTTTCCCTAAAGGTTATAACCATAATTATGATTTAATAATTGATCCTACCTTAATGTTTGCTACTTACTCAGGTTCTACTGCTAACAATTTTGGATACACTGCCACGTTTGATTCCAAGGGATTTTTGTATTCTGGTAGTTCTGCTTTTGGAACAGGATACCCAGTCATTTTAGGATCTTACGATATTTCATTTAATGGAGGCTCTGGATTATCTCCAGGTGTTGATATGGGAATCTCAAAATTTGATACTTCAGGGACTTTTCTACTTTACTCTACATTTATTGGAGGAAATAGTGATGAGTTACCACACAGTTTGATTGTCAATAGTTTTGATGAACTATTTATATTAGGAACAACAAGCTCTCCTAACTTCCCAACATCTACTGGATGTTATGATTCTACATTTAATGGTGGAACACCCAATAACCTGACAAATGGATTGGGCGTCAATTACATTAATGGTTCTGATATTGTCGCTTGTAATTTAAGTGCAGACGGAGCTTCTTTATTAGCTTCTACTTATATTGGAGGTTCTGCTAATGATGGGTTGAATTCAACATCAGCAACAGCCACATTGAATAGGTTACGCTACAATTACGCAGATGAGATTAGAGGGGAAATTGACATTGATCAAAACAACAATATCTATATAGTTAGTTGCACAAGGAGTAATGATTTTCCTATTGTTGGAAATAGTTTTCAGCAAACTTATGGTGGAGGACCAGAAGATGGCTGCATTATCAAATTGGATAACAGTTTGCAAAACATTGTTTGGAGTAGTTATTTAGGAGGTGAATTGCATGACGCTGCCTACTCTTTATCTCTAGACAGTAATGATGACATCTATATCACAGGAGGAACAGAGTCACTCCTATTCCCATACACTTCAACATCTTTGGATACCGTTTATAATGGTGGTAGAGCTGATGGATTCATAACTCATGTTACTGCGGATGGGCAACAAATTATCAATTCAACCTATTTTGGATCTATTGAATATGACCAATCCTATTTTGTTGAATTAGATAATTACGATAATGTTTATGTGCTTGGTCAAACAGAAGTTCAAGATTCAACCTTTATCCATAACGCGCTTTACTTTAATTATGCAAGTGGGCAATTTGTAAGTAAAATTACTCCAGAATTAGATTCTCTTATTTACTCTACTGTCTTTGGAAATGGAAATGGGATTAGTATTTCTCCAATTGCATTCTTAGTCGATTTGTGTAATAAAATGTATTTATCTGGCTGGGGTGGCGCTGTCAATAACTTAAGTACATTGGATAATAATGCAGGTTACACAACTGGAATGCCAGTTACTTTTGATGCTTTTCAAGCAACAACAGACGGTAGTGATCATTATGTAATGGTATTAGAAGATGATGTTTCGAATATCGTTTATGGATCTTTCTTTGGCGGCCCAACCAGTGCGGAACATGTAGACGGTGGTACGAGCCGATTTGATAGAAAAGGAAAAGTTTATCAGGCAATGTGCTCTGGCTGTGGAGGAAACTCCGATATGCCAATATATCCAGCAAATGCTGTTTCACCAACCAATAACAACAGCTGTAATTTGGGTGTATTTAAAATGGATTTTGATTTACCTGTAGTAGTTGCAGATTTTGAAACGCCTCCAATTGGATGTGCTCCATACACTTACACATTTGTAAATACCAGTTTAAGTCAAAACTACACCTCTTGGGGTTGGGATTTCGGTGATGGTAGTGGAACCAGCATACAATTAAATCCAACATATACTTATACCCAAGCTGGAACGTACACGATTACACTTGTGGTTAATGATACAGCCACGTGTAACTTTGGAGATACCATTCAAAAGGAAATCCTCATAATGGGAGATACTGTTTACTCATTGGGAAATATTTCTATTTGCCCAGGTGAATCGCAACAATTAGGGATATTACCTAATTCAGACCCAACGATAACTTATTCTTGGTTTCCGACTACTGGGTTAAGTGACACAACTATTTCTAACCCATTTGCTACACCAACCGCAACAACTAATTATGCGTTGTTAATTTCAAATGGAATATGTGTTGATACAGTTTACCAAAATATTATAGTTAACACCCCCCAATTAACTGTATCAAATGATACAACTGTCTGTACAGATTCATCCACAGTTACTTTTTCAGCAAACTCTTTCGGAACGAGTTCTGAATACATTTGGTCATCTAACAATCAGTTTACTGATACTATTAACTCTCCTATTACATCTAATACGATTACAGTTAGTCCTTCTGTTACTTCAACCTATCATGTTCAAATCAATAACAATGGTTGTTATTTGACAGATTCAGTAACAATATATATATCCAGTAGTTCAACTACAATTATAGGGGCACAAAGTATTTGTATTGGAGATTCTATTTTTTTAGTTGTTACCAATTTAAATCCATCTGATACGTTAACTTTTGATTGGAGTCCAGATAACAGTATTCTTTCTGGAGATGGCACGAATTCAATTTGGGTTAATCCAAGTTCTACTACTACTTACCTTGTAACTTCTACAACCACAAATGGCTGTGTTATAAATAATGAAGTTACCGTTACAGTGGACGACCTTCCTAACTTAACAACAGATGCATGGGCAAATGAAGATTCAATAGTTGAAGGAGACTTCACACAATTAAATGTAACTCCAAATGGTTACACTTACACATGGATACCTTCAGAGTCCTTGAATGATCCAAACGCTCAATTTCCAACTGCATCACCTACAACTACAACAACTTATGTTGTTACTATAAACGGTTCCGGATGCTCAAAAACAGACACAGTGGTTGTTTATGTATCTGAAATAATATGTGATGAACCTTATGTTTTTGTACCTAATGCATTTACACCAGACGGTGATGGAATAAATGATATTCTTTATGTACGTGCACATCCAACATCTGAAATTGTATTCAGAGTTTATGATCGTTGGGGAGAATTGGTTTTTGAAACATTTGATGAAGCAATTGGTTGGAATGGAATCTTCAAAGGAAAAGAAGCTGATCCTGCTGTGTTTGATTATTACCTCGAAGTATTATGCCCTGGAAATGAAAAGTTTTTCAAGAAAGGAAATGTAACACTAATTAGATAAGTTGATACCATCAAGAAAACATATCATAATTGGTTTATTCAGCACATTGCTATTCAATGTAAATGCACAGGATATTCATTTTTCACAATATGACCTCTCTCCTATTAATTTGAACCCTGCTATGACTGGTCAGTTCAATGGAGATTTTCGTTTTATCGGTAATTACCGTTCACAATGGGGCTCTGTTACTGTTCCATTTAACACTATTAGCGTGGGTGCTGATGCTAAAAACATCTTTAATACAAAAGATTTAGCTGGTGGAATTCAAATAAATCAAGACAGAGCTGGAGATTCTAAATTCAATACCTTTCAGGTCAATTTTTCTGGAGCTTATTTAAAACCAATCAGTAAAGATTCTTTACACAATCTGTCTTTTGGTATTCAAACAGGAATAACGAATCGGAGTTTGACTTATGACCCGTTATCATTTGATGTTCAATACAACGGTTTTTATTATGATGAGAATTTACCAAATCAGGAAAACTTTGCTAGAGAAAGCAGAACCTATCTAAATTTAAACATTGGAGTTGGCTACCTGTGGGAAATTAAAAAAAGAAAAACAATAAGTGGTGGACTTGCCCTTTTCAATTTAACCAAACCTAAGCAAAGCTTTTTTAATGACGACGCTATAAAATTAGACATGCGTATGGCTTTTCATGCGAATGCGGAATGGAAAGTTCATGATAAAATTAACATCCTACCCAGTCTATTATTCATGAGCCAAGGGAAATACAAGGAATTTGATTTTGGAGTATCTGGAAAATATATCTTAACAGACTTTATGTCCATGTACAGAACTGTATGGTTTGGATTCTTTTATCGTAATCAAGATGCAGGGTTTTTAACTGCTGGAATGGACTATGACCAATGGAAAGTTGGCGTGAGTTACGACATCAACGTCAGTACGCTAGTCCCTGCCAGTAATAATCGTGGAGGTTTAGAAATCTCTGTTATTTATATCATAAATAACACGCCACCAAAAAGAGTAATGCATCGAATTTGTCCGGATTATATTTAATGAAATTCAAGTTACTCATACTACTACTTTTTCCAATATTATGTATTGGGCAATCACAAAAGCAATTAATTAAATACGCTGATGAAAATGCTGCTTTAGGGGACTTTTATGGAGCTTCTCTATATTACAAACAAGCGCTCCGATTAGACTCATCAAATATTCATTTATTGTACAAATACGCAGAATCTTTAAGAAAGTACAACAACTATGATCTAGCTTCCTATTACTACAACAAGATTATAGAAAAGGATAAAGCAGGTAGAATTTATAAAGATGCATGGTTTTGGTTAGCTACCATGCAAAAATACAACGGCGACTATCGTACATCCATGAAATCTTGGAAAAAGGTGAAATCCATTTACAAGAAAGATAAAAAAGGGTATGAATCGTTAAAAGCAAGACAAGAAATGATGTCATGTGGTTTTGCTATGCGTTCGAAAAACGATTCTACAAAGGATTGTATTATCACACATTTGGATACAAATATAAACACTACCAATTCTGAGTTTAGCGCATTCACCTACTCTAACGATTTGTTTTTTAGCTCCCTAAGAGACACTACAATGGGAGCAGAATTAAACATTAATCAACCAAATGAATATAAAATCAAGATATTCTCACCAACAGAAAAAGATTCAACCGCTTACGGAAGTATTGATTCTACTATAAATAGCCAATTATTTCACAACGCAAACGGATCATTTAATTCAGACGAAACAAAATTCTATTTTACCAGATGTGATACATTAAATCATTGTGAGATTTATATGTCTAAGTTTAAAGATGGGAAATGGAGTAAACCAAAAGTACTCCCATCGAAAGTGAATGAAAAAGGAACCAATACAACGCAACCTAATTTAGTTACACTCGATGATAAGGAGTACTTATTCTTCTCTTCAAACCGATCAGGAGGAGAAGGAGACCTTGACGTTTGGCATTGTGAAGTACTGGATGGAGACACTTATTCTAAACCCGTGAATGCTGGAAAAACAATTAATACAATTGATCCAGATATTTGCCCTTTTTATGATGCCACAGAAGGTGTTTTATACTTTAGTTCTACTTGGCACAATGGATTTGGAGGGTTTGATATTTTTAAAGTAAAAGGTAAGCCAGGTAAGTTTTATGAACCTGAAAATATGATGCAACCTGTTAATTCATCATGGAATGATTTCTATTACACGGTAAACAAGAAAGGAACAGAAGGTTTTCTAACCTCTAATCGATTAGGCGTTTTTTATAAAAAAGGACCTACTTGCTGTAATGATATCTGGAAAGTCAATTTTGAAAAAGAAGAAGTTGAAGAGCAACAAGTTATTGAAACCTTAGATGATTTAAACAAATACCTGCCGGTAACGCTTTATTTCCACAATGACAGACCAGGGCCTCGATCTTTAGATACTGTTGTCCCAATCAGTTATATGGTCGCTTACGATCGCTATAAAGAGCTACAGCCTCAGTATAGAGACGAATACTCCAAAGGCCTTAAAGATGATAAGGAAATGGAAGCTAGATTTGATATCGATGATTTCTTCAAGCATTATGTAGATAAAGGAGTTAGTGACTTAGAACTATTTACTCGATTATTACTAGAGGAATTAGGTAAAGGAGAAAAGATTGAAGTTGTCGTAAAAGGATTCGCTAGCCCATTAGCGAAAACGGAATACAATGTCAATTTAACCAAAAGAAGGATTTCTAGCTTGGTTAATTATTTGAGAGAATACAATAATGGTCAATTCATTCCTTACTTAGATAAAAATGCAGAAAACGATGCAGAACTTACTTTTCAAAAAATTCCATTTGGGGAATACACTGCAAGTACTTCTATCAGTGATGATTATTACGATCAGCGAAATTCAATCTATAATCGATCTGCGGCTTTAGAACGGAAAATTGAAATTCAAACAGTTCGACAAGCTAACCCAAAGGATAGTATATATGCGGAAATCAATGTCAATATGAGTACGCATGATTTTGGAAAACTGAAACAAGGAGATGTTGTAAAATACACTTTTGAAGTAAAGAATACAGGTAACAAGGATTTAATCATGAAAAAAGCAATTGCCGCTTGCGGTTGTAGTGAAGTGACTTTTACAGAAGAGCCAATCAAACCAGGAGAAACAGGTCATGTACATGTAACACTTGACACTAAAGAGCTATCTGGAAAACAGGTGAAGTCAATTACAATCATTGCTGATGCATTCCCAACAACAAAGCGATTGGTTCTAACAGCTGAAATATTCGAGTAACTATTGAAATGCTGAATATTAGAACAATTTCTTATCTACTATTGACTGTCAATTTGATCCTTCTCATAGGAGCCATAAATGGCATACAAGCTTTTTTTGCTGTAGATAGTGCTTGGCTTCCTGATTATGCTGCATCTTTTTTAGCAACAAAAGCCGCCCTAGCTCCTCTTCAACAACCAATTGTTGCTATCCTTACAGGAATTATCATAGTTCTACAACTCTATATGACATTTGCTAAAAGCATCAAGTTTCTCTTACCTTTAACATGTATAAGCCTTTATGTAATTGCCAATTTTTACATTAACAGCATTATTGATATCTATCCTACCCTTTTTTACAGTGATATTTTGTTTGTTCTTTTCATTCTAAATATTGGACTGATAATCACTCACTTTATTCTAACATCCCAGTATACAAATAAATATACCTAACACATACTTATGCTACTCCCATTAAAATAGCGCTGTTAGTAACTTTGAAACTCTTTTTGCATTGCTTTATTAATCAGACTACTTTTGTACTTCAATGAAGTATATAGTAGCCATAACACTGTTGTTCCAGTCCTTTTTAGGAAGTTCTCAATTTATAATAGATACTATAATGATGGGAGAAGATTCAGTAGTTATCTTTTCAGATAAAAGTTGGGAGTATATTGACATGATCAATTTTGATGGTATCGTCAATCAAGAATTGTATGAATTAATTCAAGCAGACAGCAATTACCAATGGAAAGAAGACTGGGATACACAAGTGCCTTATACTTATGACAACGACTTGTCTAAAATTCCAGATACATTATGGTTATGTAGCGTAGACTCAAACCATAATACATTTTGTATGCCTCATCCAGGAATGGTGACATCTAGGTTTAAATACAGAGGTCGTAAATTTCACTATGGAATTGACGTTGATTTAGTTACGGGAGATACTTTAAGCTCTGCTTTTGATGGAATTGTGCGTTATGCAAAATACAATACGGGTGGTTTTGGTAACCTAGTTATAATAAGACATTACAACGGACTAGAGACTTACTATGCTCATTTAGAAAAATTATTTGTTGCGCCGAATCAGGAAGTAAAAGCTGGAGAAAACATTGGTCTTGGTGGAAACACTGGTCACTCAACAGGAGATCATTTACACTTTGAAATACGTTTTTTTGGTAACGCTCTTAACCCAGAAGAAGTGATTGACTTTAAAAATAAAAAGCTAAAGAATGAAAATCTCTTTATCCATAAAGGCATGTTCGACTACAAAAGAACATCGTCTAGCAAATCAAGCTCTTCTTCGAAAACGAAAACGCTACCAGGGGATGAAAACGTTAAATACCACAAAGTACGATCTGGAGACTCTCTTTTTGCAATGTCACTAAAGTACAATACAACAGTAGATAAAATCTGTAAGTTAAACGGAATCAAGTCTTCCAAGATTCTTAAGATTGGAGAAATGATTCAGATTCGGTAGTAGTTCTACATTGAAACAACTGCTGTATAAGGATTAGGCTCTACTTCTTTTTCAGTAAAAATAATCCCATACTCTTCTAATTCCCTTAGAACTGGCTCGTATATTTCTTTATGAATTGGCAATTGAACACCTTTTAATTGGATTGTACCGTTCAAAATCATCTTTGTACAAATTGCAACGGGCAATCCAACCGTTTCAGACATTGCTGTATACGTTTGGTCTTCGCCTATACAAACCATTGATGAATTAACCTCATGTAATTCTCCTCCAATTTTAAATCCGAATTTATGCCACATGACAATCATATCCTTATCATCTGGCTTTAACGTCCATTTTTCTTCTAGAATTTTCTGAAGTATTTGGGCTGGTGTTTTGTCTTCGTCTAAATTTAATGGTTCATCTTCAAAAATACCCAACCAAACTAATCTATCCCAGATGTAATCGTCATGATCTATCTTTAGGTAGTGGCGTAATTTTAACTCTACAGAATCATGTGGGTTATAAGCTAAAAACGAATTGATAAACTGTCTTTTAGTCATATCCTTTGACCCTTCTAAAACATAACTATCATCAGTAGCTCCTAGTATTACAAAAACATTCCACGCTCTACAGAAACCCACTTTCCTAAAAGTTCCTCTGTAAATTGTTGGAATATCCTCCAATCCATAAATAGAACGATATTTTAAAGAATCTCTATTGGCATAACCCTCAAACTTTCCATGACCATCAACCTCTATGATTTCAGTTCTTCTAAATAACTTATTATAAGGAATATACTTGTATTGTCCTTGCTGAATAAACTTAGCTGCACTTCCCTGCCCTGCTAATACTACATTTCTTGGATTCCAAGTAAACTTGTAATTCCAAGGATTATCGTCGCTTTCTGGAGCAATTAATCCACCCGTAAAAGACTCGAAATAATCTATATCGCCATTTTTATCAACGATTTCATCCAATACTTTTTTAGCACTCATATGGTCAATACCTGGATCAACACCAATTTCATTCATTATGATAATCCCAGCCTCCTTAGCAGCAGCATCCAACTCCTTCATTTCTTTAGAAACATACGAAGGTGTTATCACATCAATTTTCATATCTATGCAATCCTTAACAACTTCAACATGAAACCGAGCTGGCAACATAGACACCACGAAATCAACCTTCCCAAGCTCCTCTCGTCTTACTTCTTCATTAAGTGCATCAAATTGGAATGCAGTAGCTCTTGGATGATTTCCAACTTTATCTTGAGCCATGTTTAGATCCATGTCTCCAACTCTTATATGCCAATTCTCTTTTTCTGCATTATTTAAAAAATAACGTATCATTGACGAAGATGACCTCCCTGCTCCAATTACTAGTATAGTTTTCATTCTATTCGGTTTCGGTTTTAAGATTATAAATGTAATGACTATACAAACACGAAGCCCCTTCTATTCGATAACATTTTATTAACAAACTTGTATTCTTAAAAATATTTTTTGGCACAACTATGGCTATGTGGCTGTCATAAACTAAATTTACTCAATTAATTAATAAAATGAATATGAAAAGAATACTACTACTAAGTGCTTTGTCTATTGTAACGACTCTTTCAGGACTAGCTCAAGCTACTTCGAATCTAATTGTTTTTGCAACTGATCCTACTCCATTTTACGCTATTGTAAATGGAATTAGACAAAACTCAGAACCTCAAACTAATGTAAAAATAACAGGGCTATCAAACAATGCTAATCATGTTAAGATTGTTTTCTCGGATGGAAAAACTCCAGATATTGATAAGAACTTCTATTTCGAATCAATGAATGTTGAAGCTACTGCGAGAATAGTCAATACGAAAAAAGGATATAAACTAAGATACTTTGGTGAAGTTGCAATGGGACAAGCTGCAACTAATGAACAGCAAGTTCAAATTGTTTATCAAACAGTTGATGCTCCTGTTTCAAACACAGTTGCTGTAGAAGAAACAGTTACAACAACCACTACTACTTCAACTACTACAGACGGAATTTCAACTAACGTAGATGTAACTGAAGGAATGAATGAAAACGTAAATATGAACGTTTCTGTTGCAGGAGTTGAGCTAAACATGAATGTCAATGTAAATGACAACGGAATGAACCAAGATGTTAATATGTCAGAAAACGTTGAAACTTCATACACTACAACGACGACGACGACTACTTCAACAACCGGATTAAACACTAATGAAGCAACTGTTGAAACAGTGCCTGTTGCCTATGTTGCTGGATATAATGGAAAAGCAGGTTGTATTCCTCCATTAAGTGATGTAAATGCTATAAAACATGCGATTGACGAAGAAGATTTTTCTGATGACAAAATAATGATTGCTAAACAAGCGTTAAAAGGAAAGTGTTTAAGTGTTCAAAATATTATAACAATTTCGGAAGCTTTTGATTTTGAAGATAAAAAGTTAGAGTTTGCAAAATTTGCATATGATTACACTTATGATGTAGATAATTATTACCAAGTAAATAAAATATTCGATTTCAGTACTTCGAAAGAAGAATTGAACGAATATGTTTCCAAAAGATAATTTTGGTTTCATGGCATGGATCCCACTTTGATTTATCAGAGTGGGATTTTTTCATTCAAAACGATTCTAGTGAAAAATAAGAAATACTTAACTATTGCAGCAATCTCAATGGTTATTGCAATTACTCTGGGAGCAATGGGCGCTCACTACCTAAAAGAAACGTTAGAACTTCCAACTAACAAACTAGAGAGCTGGAAAACAGGTGTATTGTACCAGATCATCCATAGCTTAAGTATATTCATAGTAATAATCACTGCAACAACATTTAAGATTGAAAAAATTGGAGCTGTAGTAAACTTATTCCTTTTCGGTATGTTGCTTTTTTCAGGATCTATTTACTTCCTTGCATTAAATTATATTTGGGAAATAGAAGCCTTAAAGTTCTTAGGTCCAGTTACACCTTTAGGTGGTCTATTGATGATTGCAGGATGGTGTTTGTTGGTTGTGAAATTGATTAAAATAGAAAAGTAGTTACTCTAAAATCACTTTCAATTTAGAGTCGAACACGTTACTACAATCTACCAACCAAGTAATGTATTCTTTACCGTATTTCAAATAAGTAGGAATAAAACTTTCAAAACGCTCCACTAAAACATCATTAGGAAGCACTGTATTCCTAAACTTGATAATCTTATTGACAGAAACTTCTTCCTTGTTCTTTTGAGCCTTTATCAATTTAGTCTCTAACTTATCAAAAAGCTTATTTACTTTGCTCAATTCGGCATTTACCATCCCTGACAGAGACTTATCAACTCCTTCAATTTTATCTAGCAATACTTGATTAAGCTCTTTCAACATTGCCTCTTCCTTATCAAAGTGCAATTCACTATCCGAATTTCTTTTTAAGAATCCCTTCAATAATTCATGCTCATCTTTAAATACATCTTCAATGTCAAACCCCATGTCCAAAAATGCATTAAGCAACTTTGTATTGGGAAGTAAAAATGAATCACGCACAACTAATAAAGGAAAATCGATTCCTAGTCTTTCAAAATTTGACTTAAGTTGCAACCAATAAGCAATTTCTCCAGGACCACCTATATAGGCAAGATTTGGGAGGATTGCCTCCTCGTATATGGGACGCATAACAGCGTTAGGACTAAATTTTTCCGGGTTTGATTTCAGTAATTCTAATATTTCATCTTCTGAAAACGTAAGGTTCGTATTCAAAATAGAGTAAGCATTATTTTCAAAAACTATTCTTTCTCGGAGACCATCTTCAATGTAAAAAAGGTTTATATCCCTTGGAGTTACTTGTGCACTATAACCCAACCTTTTTAATTGACCTGAAGTCGCTTGAATTGCACCAACACTTTCTCGATTCAATAATTCATCCTTAACAATTGAAGAAAAACTTCTTTTCAGTTCAACATCATCTCCATCGATGATTATCACTCCAAAATCTTTGAATAACTCATTTACCCAAATTCTTACAGCATTAGCTAGCGACCCCTTTGAATAAGCATCTGAAAATAATTTTTTTAATTCGTTATCGTTTTCTGCTTCACCTAAAATTTCTTCTAATTCCTTAATTACATTAGAATATATGTTTGCTTCCAATCGACCTACTGGGCCTGAATAATTTGTTTCTGTTTTTAACTCCTTTCCAAATAGGTTTACACTATTAATCTCTTCAAAATCGTGATCCTCACTAGCTAGCCAAAAAACAGGCGCAAAATCATTTTCCGGAAAAGCCTCTTTTAGTTGTTGAGAAAGCTTAATACAAGAAACTATTTTGTGAATAAAATATTGCGGACCACCTAACAGACACAATTGATGCCCTGTTATCACCGTAAAAGAATTTTCATTTAACAAAAGAGATACATTCCCAGGAGTTTCTAATCCTACAGCCTCATATTGAGATGCTAATTGAGCAACTAGCAAGTTTCGTTTCTCCTGCGAGAATTCCCTTTCGCTAATTTTGGTTTTAAAATTCTGCAAAGACACCTCATTTTCAATGAATTCAGAAAGACTCTTTGGTTTATTTATATAATCCAAGATTAATTTTGAGAATTTGCCTGTTTTTTCAAAAGGTATTGTTGTCAATTGCATATTGCAAATTTAATCGATTCAATTCATCTTTTTTGTCGTATTGCCGATTATCTTATTTTTGCTTAAAATGAACAAGAAGAACCTCTTAAAAGCTTTGGGCCCTGGAATATTATTTGCATCAACCGCAATAGGTGTTTCTCATTTGGTTCAATCCACTCAAGCTGGAGCTAATTATGGGTTTGGTTTATTTTGGGCAGTAATCATTGCTAATCTACTTAAATATCCATTTTTCGAATACGGTTCTCGTTATGCGAATGCAACTGGAACAAGCATTATTGATGGATATAAAAAGCTAGGGAAACCAATCATTTGGATATATTTCTTGATTACAATTGTCTCTATGTTCATGGTAGCATCAGCAGTTGGCTTTGTTACTTCTGGTTTTATGCAAAACTTACTTGGTATAGAATCATCAATGACAACCACCACTATTCTCTTTACTGTTTGTGGCGGCATCTTAGTATCAGGAAAATTTAGTGTATTGGATAAACTGATTAAAATAATTGGAATTGTTTTATTAATCTCAACCCTTGTAGCCTTTGTAATGACATTAATAAATGGTCCAATGGGCAATAAACCATTATTTGATGGGAATGTATTTCCTGAATCGGAAGATGGAATTTTCTTTCTTCTTGGGCTAATGGGATGGATGCCCACTGCCCTAGATTTAAGTACTTGGAATAGTTTATGGACAATTGAGAGAATTAAACAGACTGGCTATAAACCAACAATGAAAGAAACATTATTCGATTTCAACTTTGGCTACCTTGCCTCTGCTCTACTATCAATTTGTTTTGTAACTATGGGAGCTTATCTACTTTATGGTACTTCCGAAGTAATTCCAAACGACCCAGCAGGATTTGCAAATGGCATAGTAAACCTTTACACAAAAACTATAGGTGATTGGTCCTATCTCCTTATTGCAGCAGCTTCATTCTCAATAATGTTTGGAACCTGTATAGCTGTATTTGATGGATATGGCAGAGCTATGCAACGTACAACTGAACTGATTTTCACAAAAAAACAAAATGAAAACAAAAAGTCAAATAGCAAGATGTACATAGCAACTATCCTCACTATTGTTATTGGCAGTTTCAGCATAATTGAAATGGTAAAAACTACTGAATTCGGAATTAAAGGATTAGTTAATATAGCAACAACTCTTTCTTTTATTATCGCTCCAATTATTGCTGTTTTTAATGTAATACTTGTTCGGAAAAAGCACGTAGGAATAAATACACCTCCTGTTTGGATGCAAATCTCAAGCTACCTTGGAATAGTATTCTTAACCGCATTTAGCTTATACTTCTTAATTCAAAAATTCGGCGGATAATTGATTGTTTTACACAAATAATAATAGCCTAACTATTTGTCCAATTCATGCTTCTATATTGGATGTATGAAAAAGCTAATTATTCTCTCCATACTTCTTCTGACACTTACATTTTGTACAAAACCTAAACCCAAGCAAAATATAGTTTCAGAAGCAGAACCTTCTGGTTTTATTGATTCATTATCACATATTGAATGTATAGATCTTCCAAAACCAGAAAAAAATGATTGAAAAAATCAATTCTTTTATTTTCAATAAATGGATGTATCGCTTTTTTGTTTTCATGCTAATAATTCTTTTAAGCATTGAAATATCATTTCAATACATAACAAGAACCACCGAAAAACAGCTATATAGCAATATTAATGAAATCCCAGCTAACCGTGTTGGTCTAGTTTTAGGAACTAGTATCCTATTAAAAAACGGAAAATACAATCCTTACTTTATCTACAGAATGGAAGCTGCTGCAGAATTATTTCATTCTGGTAAAGTTGAATTTTTAATTGTCAGTGGTGACAATCATATTAAGGGGTATGATGAACCACAAGACATGGAAGATTATTTAATCAATCTAGGAGTTCCTTCCAGTAAAGTAATTAAAGATTACGCTGGCTTTAGAACATTTGATTCTGTGATTCGTGCAAACAAAGTTTTTGGACAAACGAAATTGACGATAATCTCACAGAAATTCCACAACGAAAGAGCTCTATTCATTTGCAATCACAATAATATTGAAGCAATTGCTTACAATGCAAAGAGCGTCACTTTTACTCAACGAAATTCAATTCGAGAGTATTTAGCCAAATTTAAGGCTGTATTAGATGTTTTTGTTTTACGGACAAAACCAAAGTTTCTTGGAGAAAAGATTATTATCTCCTAGCTAATGTGTAGAAGTCATATTTTCATGGACACAAATAATAAAATCTGCCTGTCCTTTATATTCAGCTTCTAATTTAGAAACATCAGCTTGAGACACAGTTGAAATTGTACCATAATTAAAATCAGGCTTATCTTGTTTTAAATACCATAAAATTCCATCATAAAAATCTGAATGGAAAGCACCATTGTAATGCAAAGAAAGTCCACCTTCTTTGTGGTATTTTAAAATAAAATGAGCCATTGTTGCATCTTTAGTGGCTTGTGCTTTTGGAAGGTTACTTCCTCCATGACCTCCCATCATTTCAATCATTTTCACATAACCAGGCAATGTACTATCGTATTTCATTGGTAATGGAGCCATCCAAGATTTTTCTTCTGTTGTTAAGTCATCAAGTCCCTCGAAACCGCCTCTAAAAACCTTGCTAGCAAATCTTCTAGGGATATTAGCAGCAACAAATGTTATCTTATTCTCCTTTGCATATTCTACTAATGGAGCATAATCGGTATAGTAATTTGGCCATAATCGAGCTAACGAATCAAATGCTTTAGCATCAATTTTTCCAGACAAGTAATCATCCAATTCATTTTGATTATCTGCTTCAAACATTTCTGCTGCCAACACAAGGTCTCGTACTTTGTCTAAATCCATTGTCACTTCTAATTGTAACCAATGTACAATAGGGTTGTCATGATACTCACCAAAAAGGATTATATCCTTATTTTCCAGCGCTTTAATCATTTTTTTATAAGTAACCCTTTTCCCATTTGCATCAAAAATAGTGTAAGCAGGCTTATCTTGTCCAAAGCTTGAAAAACAGATTATTACAGCAACTAAAATTAAATTAATCTTTCTCATCTTATTCTTTATTTGTAACCATAATCATGCTCTTCAAATTCATTGAAGCCAAAATATCCTTCGCCTTTTCTGAATCTGACTGATTGTTAGCTTCAACCGTTATTAGTAATCTATTCCCAATTCCGGCAACAACGTTTGCTTTATTATTTCTTTTGTCAAATGTTTCCCATCCACTAACATCATTGTTCAAACTAAATGCTTTTGCATATTCATCATCAGAATCAATTGTAATGCCCATTTTCCACATTGCTGTTGACATCTGAAACAAACTTATAGCTGCATTGTAATCAAGAATCGAAATCCTTACATAATCTCCTGCATCACTTGTGTATTCCGCATCAGCACTGGAAACGGAAAAACCTTGCATATTTAAAGTTGCTCCTTCCGGATCTTCCATTTGATACCCCCCTATAGATTGAGGTAAAAATTTTTGTAAATCCTTATAATGAATAGGCTCTCCACCCCCAACAGATTTAAGACCTTCGGCAATATTTTCCAAATCCTCAGTTGCTTGCTTAACATCCTTAATCGATTTCTCCAAAGAATCTTTAGAGGTTTCTTTGTTTTCCGCTTTTTCAGTTTCTCCACATGAAGTAAACACAAAAGTTAAAACCGTAACAACAAATAAATTATATACTTTTTTCATAATGGTATATTTTACTACAAAATAATAAGAATTTTGCACAACAAGAAATGTGAAGAGCCTAAAAGTTATTAAAAGATATTATAATTCTTACATTCGTATAAACTAAAATCAGTGTCTATGAAAACCTATATGGTCCATTTTCGAAGAAATACTTACTCCCAAGTATCACCAGAAATAATCAGAAAAGAACAAGAAAGGATGAGTGATTTAATGCGGGAGAATATTATCCAACAGGTATACATGAGCAAAACAATGGATAACTTATGGATGGTTTTTAGAATTAACAATGAAGGAGAGTTAAGAGAAATTGTACAAACACTACCAATGTGCAAAGACTTGTATTTTGAAACAAGCGAATTGATGGGGTAAAACTATAACGGATCCACATCAATTTTTACTCGAACAGACTTATAACGATCATCCTGTTTCAAGTTTGCTAAATTATCTAATAAATAAGCTTTCACTTTTTTAACAGAAGCATTTCGTTCAAACTTAATCGTTACCAACTTATTGTATACATTTTTTATTCTAGGAATTGACGGGTATTCTGGACCTAAAATTCTATTTCCTAATTTCACTTGAAGCATTTTTGCTAATTCAGCACTAGCTGCATCTGTAACATCTTTCTCTTTATGGCGAACCGTTAGTCTTATCAACCTATAAAAGGGAGGGTATTGATAATTCTTTCTTTCATATAATTCCTGATCATACATTCCATTATAATCATTCTGCATCACCTTTTGTATAATCCAATGATCAGGTGTATGTGTTTGGACAATTACTTTACCTCTGCGTTTTTTCCTTCCTGCTCTACCACTCACCTGTGTCATCAACTGATAAGCTCTTTCAAACGCTCTAAAATCAGGATAATACAACATGTCATCAGCATTTAAAATACCAACAAGAGATACATTGTCAAAATCCAATCCTTTCGTTACCATTTGGGTTCCTACTAATATATCAATCTCCCGATTCTCAAAATCGTTAATTATATTCTGGTAAGCAAATTTAGAACGCGTTGTATCCAAATCCATTCGCTGAATTTTCACATCACTTGACAAATGAATGGTAATCTCTTCTTCTATTTTCTCCGTACCAAAGCCAAGCATTTTGATCTCAGAACTACCACAAGCATCACACTTATTCGGAGGACTTATAGTATATCCACAATAATGACAATTTAACTTATGTGTATATTTATGATATGTTAAACTTACATCACATCTGGTACACATTGGCACCCATCCACAAACTTCACATGTCCAACGAGGTGCATATCCTCTTCTATTTTGAAATAATATAATTTGTTCTTTTCGCCCTAAGACATCTTTCATTTCATTAATTAGAAATTCAGAAAAGATGCCATGCATTTTCTTTTTCTTCTTATGCTCACTGATATCCGCACATTGAATTTCAGGCAATTGCATATCTCCAAAGCGCTTTTGCATTTCTACGAGACCGATTTTCCCATCTTTTGCACTATACATGGTCTCTATAGAGGGAGTAGCAGAGCCTAACAAGACTTTTGCTCCGTGCATCTTTGCTAATACATAAGCTGTGTCTCTAGCGTTATATCTGGGTGCAGGATCATATTGCTTAAAAGAAGTCTCATGTTCTTCATCAACGATAATCAACCCTAAGTTATCGAACGGTAAAAATACAGCACTTCTTGCACCTAAAATCACATCGTATTTATGTAGCTTACCTTTTAAAACAGCATTCCAAACCTCTACTCTTTCACTTGGAGAAAACTTAGAATGATAAATACCAATTCTATCACCAAAATACTTTCTTAACCGATTAATCATTTGTGTCGTTAAGGCGATCTCAGGTAACAAATACAAAACCTGCTCTCCTTTTTCAATGTGCTTATTAATAAGCTCAACATAAACTTCAGTCTTTCCACTTCCAGTTACCCCATGAAGCAAACAAATATCTTTTTCTTCAAAAGATTTCTCAATACTGGATAAAGCTACTTCTTGATCAGAAGACAACTTCTTTGCATCATCTCGTTGTCCTTCATACTCTCTGAAACGGCCAATTTCAACTGCGTATTCCGTTAAGATACCTTTTTCGTATAATCCTTTCAATACAGCAGGTGTACTTGTTGCTTTCTTTAATAGGTCAACCTTTTTAACCTCTTCTTTATTAATAAAGTAATTACTCAGCTGCAAGTAAAGCATGAGTAACTCTTGTTGCTTCACAGCTCTCTTCAATTCATCAAAAAGACTTTCTATTCTGTCTTCGTTTTGATATTCTTCTGCTAATTCAACGTATTTCTCTTTTTTAGGACGGTAGCTTTCTTTTAACTCTTCCTCTGCTACAACAACACCTTTATCAATTAGTCGCTTAACAATTGGGTAAACTGTTTTCCGATCTAATATCTCTCCAATTTCACCTAAACTTAAAACAGACCTTAATTCTAGGGCATCTTTTATCAGAAATTCTTGATCGCTTAAATTCGACAAATCACCTTCAAAGCGTTCATTTAGAAGGACTTTTGTTTCGCTGGCTAATTTAAGACTACTCGGCAAAGCCGCAAGCATCACCTCTCCAATATGACACATATAGTGCTCTGAAATCCAATCCCATAACTTTAGCTGGGTCGCAGTTATGATAGGATGTTCATCTAAAATAAACTCAATGTATTTAGTAATATACTTTGGAGGAGTATTATGGATATTTTTAACAATTGCAGTATATAGTTTACTGCGACCAAATGGAATCACTACCCGTTGACCGATACAAACAAAATCGTTTAATTCAAAAGGAATACGGTAAGTATAAAGATTTGGCACAGCCAAAGGCAATATTACATCTATGAATTTTGTTTCGCGTTCCATTATTTACAGAGCTAAAATCTCAGCTAGCGAAAGTAATTGTTTATTTAAATCTTTATGATGTTTAACCGCTTTTTTGAAAGGTGTAAAGGCTAATTCTTTATTTATAACACCCACCATTTCTCCAGCTCTACCATTAAGCAAAGCATCTACTGCACCTGCTCCCAGCCTACTTGCTAATACACGATCAAAAGCAGACGGGTTGCCACCTCTTTGAATGTGACCTAAAATTGAAACACGAATGTCAAAATGATTATATTTTTCCTTCACAGCTTCTGCTATCTTATAAGCACCTCCATAATCATCTCCTTCTGCAACAATAACAATACTACCCGTTTTGGTTTTCCTTCTATCTCCTCCCAGCTTATGTAATAGATGATCTATGTAAGTTTGTGTTTCTGGGACTAATATTGCTTCTGCTCCAACAGCTATCCCACTTCGTAGAGCAATAAAACCAGCATCTTTCCCCATTACTTCAACAATAAATAAGCGATCATGACTATTCGCTGTATCCCTAATCTTATCAACTGCATTAACAATTGTGTTCAAGGCTGTATCGTACCCAATTGAGAAATCAGTCCCAAACAAATCATTATCTATTGTTCCAGGAATTCCTATTACAGGAATATTGAATTCCTTTGTAAATATAGATGCTCCCGTAAATGTTCCATCGCCTCCTATTGCAACAAGTGCATCAATATTATTCTTTTGAACATTTTCAAATGCTTTCTTCCTTCCTTCTTTTGTAAAGAAATCCATACTTCGAGCGGTTTTCAAAATAGTTCCTCCCTTCTGAAGAATATTTCCAACTGAAGCGTAATTAAAATCTACAAAGTCGTTATTAATCAAACCTTCATAACCTCTTACTGCTCCAACCACCTGAATATTGCTATGCATGGCTTTACGGACAACTGCTCTAATACATGCATTCATTCCTGGAGCATCTCCTCCTGAAGTAAAAACAGCAATTTTTTCAATCCTACTCATATCTCCAAATTTATCAACATTTTTTTAACCAATATTCGACTTTTTAATATCGGGTTTTGCAATGTACAAAAAACAACTTTTAAATCAACACAGACATCAACACCAATAACAATAAATAAATACTTAAAGTACCATATAGTACTAATGTTCAATTCTTTATGGTTTTTACATATATTTATCATTCAAGAGGAGGTGAACTTCTTACTTTACAATCCTAACACTTGCTAAATTTATTTATTCTACGATTAAAACATGAAACCGATAGTCGAAATAAAATTATTTGCAGATGAATTTTAAATGTTCGTTCAAAATAAAGAAAATAAATTTTGGATGTTAACCCCATTATTGTTTTCTTTGGCTTATCGTAAAATGTTGTAGAACAAAATATCACAAATGAAAAACAAACTTAAATTATTCGTTATTAGTTCATCACTATTCTCAGTAGCTATGCTGATGGGAAGCTGTGGCGAAACAGAGAAAGATAGCGAAGGTGAAAATGTAATCGACTCTATAGATACAGTACTTCAAGATAGTAGCGCTGGAAATGAGAACGTATTTATGATTGGGGGGCAAATATTTTCAATTCCTTCACCTGTTCAAACAGCATTTTTGATTAAAGACGTTGGAGTTTCTTTTAACTCTGACTATATAAACCCTGCAGAAAATGCAGTTAACTATTCATCTAATTTCTCAAAAGCGTTAAACCTTGGTGTTTACGGAGCCGATTTAGGGTATTTAACTATTTACGAACAAACCGATGGAGCGCTAAAGTATTTAAAATCAGTTAGAGGGCTTTCTAAAGATCTAGGGTTAGAGGGAGCATTTGACGAAGAGTTGGCTGAAAGATTTAGCTCTAACATTGGAAACCAAGACTCAATGTTAGTATTTGTTTCTGATGCTTACAGAAACTCTGATAATTACTTGAAAAACAATGACAAAGACGATGTAGCTGCTTTGGTACTTGCAGGTGGTTGGATTGAATCTATGTATATAGCTGCTGATGCTGCAGTAACATCAAACAACCCATTATTAATTGAAAGGTTAGGTGATCAGAAAAATGCTTTAGCTAGTTTAATTGCTATGTTAGGGCAATACAATAACGATACTGACTATGAAGACTTAATTATTGAATTAGAAGATTTGCATAGCGTATTTGAAGGAATTAATTACACTTATGAATACGTTCCTCCAGTTACAGATGAATCTAATAAGGTGACTGTAATTAAGAGTAAACACACTGTAGAGATTGCGGATGGAGATTTGGAAGCAATTATGGAAAAAATAGAATCAATAAGAACTGAAATCGTTGAATAATTATGAAACTAGTTAAATTAACCCTTATAGCAATTACATTACTTATTGGTCCTTCTATTTTCGGACAGATTACTTGTGACTCGATTAGTAATGTTACAAATTCTTATCTTAACACGAATAAGGATAAACAATTGAATCGAATTTTCATTTCTGATGGACAGGTTTACAGAGCTTTTTTAGATGAGGATCAATCTGCAGAATTTGAAGTTACTCTTTATGGCGGATCAACTTATAGAATAGCAGCTTCTGCTGGTGTAGATGAAAACTACCTCATTTATGAGATCTACGATAAGAGTCCTGAAAGAAATTTACTTTTCTCAAATATGGATTACAACAATGCTCCTTTCTGGGATCTTAAAGTTGAGAGCACTATCGACTGCTATATAGAAGCAAGATTAGATATGAACAAAAAACTTTCGGGTTGTGCAATCATGATGATTGGATTTGAAAAAAGAAAATAAATTATTAGTCAAACTTAAAGGCAGTCATTATTCTTAATGCCTGCCTTTTTTATCTAATAACATTAAATAAATGAGCGAAAGAATACTCAAGGCCTTAATGCAGCTTTTTGCGATTATTGCAAAAGGTGAATTAAACGAAGAAACAGGAGAAGTCAATTACGACGTTGGTGGTCGTAAAATTGTTCGTCAATTCCTTCGTCAAGAATTAAACCAAGAGTTAATTAAAGAATACCTTACTTTATTTGATAAATTTCTACTTTCCCACCAAGGAAAATCAAGCAAAAAAGCAGGAAAGAGAAAAAGGACTTCAGTAAATTCGGTAAAGGTTCTTAGAATCTGTACACAAATAAATGAAGAGCTAACTCAACGACAAAAAGTTATTGTACTTATTCGTATTTTAGAATTTATTTATGCAAACGATGCTGTTACTGAACAAGAATTAGAATTCGTAACTACGGTTGCTGAAACATTTAACATTCCAAAAGAAGAATTTGATGATTGTTTAGCATTTGTACATGCTGATGAAAATGCAGTTATTGACAAGGAGGTTTGCTTAGTTGTTGACAACACAAAAGAAACAGAACTTAAAAACTCAAAACACATCTATTCAGAAACAATAGTTGGTTTTCTAAGGGTTATTCGTGTTTTGTCTGTAAACACCTATTTTGTTCGGTATTATGGAAAGCACGAACTTTATCTTAATGGTCAAATAATAACACAAGATAGAGTTCAAGTTTTAACACAAGGATCTTCTCTTCGAAGTTCTAGAGTTCAGCCAATATATTACAGCGATATTATTGGTAAATTCTTAAGTGATAAATCTTCCAAAAAGATTTCTTTCAAAGCTAAAAACATTGAATACCATTTTAAAGGTGGAAATATAGGATTGCAAGACTTTTCTTTAAATGAAGAAAGTGGACATTTATTAGGAATAATGGGTGGATCAGGAGCTGGTAAATCAACTTTATTAAACATTTTAAACGGGAACTACACTCCTACTATTGGAGCTGTTACCGTTAACGGTATTGATCTACACAAAGACAAAAAAGAATTAGAAGGTGTTATTGGGTTTGTTCCTCAAGATGATTTACTAATTGAGGAATTAACTGTATTTGAAAATCTTTTTTACAATTCTAAACTTTGTTTTGGAAATTATAATGATGCACAAATAGCTAAAATGTGCGTCCATACACTTAAGTCAATTGGGTTATACGAAACCAAAGATTTAAAAGTAGGAAGTCCCTTGGAGAAAACAATTAGTGGTGGACAAAGAAAAAGGTTAAATATTGCCCTAGAGCTTATAAGAGAACCTTCTATTATGTTTGTTGATGAACCTACTTCAGGTCTATCTTCTAGAGATTCAGAAAACATAATGGACCTTTTAAAAGAATTAGCTTTAAAAGGAAAGTTGATTTTTGTTGTTATTCACCAACCTTCTTCGGACATCTTTAAAATGTTTGATAAGCTAATTATATTAGACAGAGGTGGATATCCAATTTACAACGGTAACCCTGTTGATGCAGTAATCTACTTTAAGCGATTAGTTCAGCATGTTAATTCTGAAGAGAGTGAATGTATTACTTGTGGTAATGTAAACCCTGAGCAAATATTTAACATTATTGATTCCAAAGTTGTTGATGAATATGGGAATTTAACTTCTAATAGAAAGGTTTCACCAGAGGAATGGAATTCACATTACACTGAACTAATTGGAAGCAAACAAACTGAAATTGAAGATGCTGATGAAATGCCTGAAAGTATTTTTAAAATACCCGGAAAGGTAAAACAAGCAGCTATCTTCTTTATTAGAGATGTTAAAGCAAAATTGACCAATACACAATACATGATGATTACCCTGTTTGAAGCACCTGCATTAGCTGGTATTCTGGGATTCTTCATGAAATATTTTAGCACCTCAAATGGAAATGAAGAATATGTATTCTACAACAGTGAGAATTTACCACAATTCTTATTTATTTCCATTATAGTATCGCTGTTCATTGGCTTAACAACTAGTGCTGAAGAAATAATAGGGAACCTTAAAATTCTTAAGAGAGAGAAATTCCTAAACTTAAGTAAAGGAAGTTTCTTGTTTTCTAAGATTTCTATCATGTTCTTGATTTCTGCTATACAATCAATCTTTTATGTATTAGTGGGTAATTTTGTATTAGGAATTGAAGGAATGACCTTTGTATATTGGATGATACTCTTCTCTGTTTCCTGTTTTGCAAATCTTTTAGGGCTTAATATATCAGCTACATTTAATTCGGTAAAGGTTATTTATATCTTAATTCCGATATTGATTATACCTCAATTACTGTTTAGTGGAATCTTGGTTCAGTTTGACAAGTTAAATCCAATGTTCGCTTCTAAGTCTCATGTCCCATGGATTGGTAACGTAATGGCTTCTCGTTGGGCATACGAAGCACTTGCCGTAACACAATTTAAAGAAAATGAATATGAAAAGCATTTCTATGAGTACAATAAAGAAATGAAATTTTCTAACTGGAAGAAAGATAAATGGGTTAGTAATCTTGATGCTAAATTGGAGGATATTAACACTTTTATAAATAGCGAAAATTCTGACGCCAATAAGAAAATAGAAATAGAAAGAAGTATTCATATACTTAAAAACGAAATTGAGAAAGAGAATAGACATTCCGAAAAGATTAAAGTAACAGATGCTACAGTAAACAACCTTTCATTAGCTAAATTTAATGAGGAGTCTTATGTTGAGGTTAAAAATTATTTGGCTACAGTAAAAGAGCGTTATAAAAGAATATACAAAGCTTTTGAAAGCAAGAAAGATAGTGTTGAGAAAACTTTTATGAAACCTAGCTCTGAATATATTGACTTTTTAAATAAAACAAAAGGTGAAAAATTAATCACGAAAAAAGAGCATAAGAAGTTACGTAAATTTATGGGAAAATTAAAAGAAGAGTCTTTTCATAAATTCATGTATAAATACAAAAACAGTGCTCTACAAGACTTCGTTACGAATGCAAATTCATTATCACCTACAGATGAAAATGATGATTATGTTATTCAAAAATCATATCCTATTTATTTAGAACCTTATGACTATGATTACTTAAAAGCACATTTTTATGCACCTAAAAAGAAACTCTTTGGCACTTATTTCGATACGTTTACAGCTAACGTTTTTGTAATATGGGGAATGACAATTTTATTAATCATTACTCTTTATGTAGATGCATTTAAAAAGGCTATGGATTTATTTGGAAGACTTGGCGGATTAATACCATCCTTTAAAAAGAAGAAATAGAAATAACTATTAGATGTTAAATAAAAGGGGCGTTCTACAAATGTAGAACGCCCCTTTTATCTTTAAGTATCTTTATTTAGAGTTTCACTATTTTCATTGGAACACCTTCATATTGCTCCCCCTTCACAATAACAGTATAGACACCAGCTGTATCTAAATTTATTACCATTCCTTGTTTAACGTCTTTCTTAACAGTTATCAGTTTTCCGTAAATATCATAAACGTAAACAATTATGTTTTCTGGTACATTATCTCCAAATGTAAAATTAAACTGTCCATTACTTGGATTAGGATAGATAGTGAAATCAGAAATAATATCTTCCTCTCTAACAGAAACGGCATCAGTAACAACAAAGTTATCTAACCCTGCTTCCAATAAGTTTCCTCCTTCAGAATCCCAATCAGCTGTCTTTACAATTAATTGAATGGTAGATAATGAATTTGTATAATCATCAACATAAAAAGACATTTGTTGCCAGGTAGTAGCCTCATCAGCTTCATAATACTCAGCAACTACATATTGGCTTGAACCATCATCAATTATAAATGTCAATGAATCGTTCGCGAATACTTGCCCTGCAAAATTTCGCCACCAAAACTCCAATTCCACTACGGGAGAAACATACCCCGATAAATCCATTAAAGGAGATGTTAAAATAGCATCTGCAATATCAACATCATCCGAACCAGCAGACCCTCCTCCATTTCCAGTAACATAAGCTTTATCTCCGCAATCAGTAGCGTCAATTCCAGGATTTGATGGATTTCCACCAGCTGATGTTCCAATTGGCACACCTCTTTCCCACATACCATCAGGAGCTGTACCAGAAGCTTGCCACCCTAAATCTAGATTGAACATATCCACATAACCAGCCTCAAGTGATGCTGAATAGATCGTGTCATTAGAACCAAAAACAACATCTTGTTGACAAACTTCTACAAAACCCCATTTACCTATATAAATATTGTAGGTCCCTTCATAAAAATTAAGAAATGTAATTTCTCCATTTCCATCAGTTGTTCCATTGAAAATAAAATCACCATTTTCAATTACTACTTCAGCATTTGGAATTACTGTTCCAATATTCGCTAATTCATCCAGATTTACCAATAAATCAAAATTTGGTAAAGGCACTAACTGAACATCTTGCACCGTAATTTGACCATTTACCAAGGTAACACCATAAACTGTATCTGAAATATAAGCAGGGTGGCTATAAATAGCATCATAAGAACCAGCTGTTGCATATCCCATGGCATAATCACCAACAATATTGGTTAAATCCGTTAATGATGTTGTCACTAGCTCCAAAACAACACCATTGATTGGAGCAGTTGTTGAAGCGTCTATAACCGTCCCTTCTAAATAACATCCTCTATTGTAAGTAACTCCAAGAATATATAGTCCATTTTCAATATCAGAGGCAAGTATATTCCCTGAAGGCAACCATGGGTATACGCCCCAACAACCATTATAGCCATCCCCTGAAAAAGCTGGTGATGTATCAAAATTACCAACTTCAACCATATTTCCTTTATTTGAAACATCGTGTATAGTTACTCCATCTCTATAATAAGAAGTAATGATATAGTCATTCAAAAAATGTGCATTATGAGGTATTACATCCATTCCTGGATTAGATTGAATTCTATCTAATTCAATAATATTAGATGGATCCGAAATATCAAATTCACCTAAAAACCCATTGGTTATTTCATCAGTTGTATATATATAATCACCATCATCTGACATCCATAAATTATGAGCAAAATTTCCAGGGGTTGTTTGTTGTCCTAATAAAACAGGATTTGTTTTATTTGATACATCCCAAATACTCATATGTCCATCATTGATGTGTCCCATATATAATGTATCACCTCTTGCAACACCATCATGCGTGTACCAATTATCCACTACTCCAACTTCAACTGGATTCATTGGATCTGATGTTAAATCTAACATAATAGCACCTCCATTGTCTCTATCAGCACCAAAAATATAGCAAATACCGTTTTCGTCTATAAACAGGTTATGAGCAGAAGCCCAAGGATCACCAGATGGTCCGTTGTAATATGCCGTTGTAAGATTAGTATTCCCAGGCAGAGTGCTAAGGTCAATGATTAACAAACCTTGTGGTTCTTCGGTAGTTACATACGCATGATTATTCCATGTTTTAATATCTCTCCAAATTGAATTCATCCCAGGTTCAAAAAACACTTCAACTGGGTTAGCAGGATCAGTAACATCCACAACAGATGTTCCATTATTCATACCTACAATCGCATATTCATTGCCACTACCATCAACATATCCCCAGACATCTGATGCATCCGAATTATGTGCTGAAACTAAATCTAAATATCCCAATTCGGACATGTTTAATTGAGCGTTTATAAAAAATGGTAGAAGTGCTAAAATTGTAAATATTCTTATCATATTGTTATTGTTAATTCATTCGAATATATTCTATAATCAGTTAAAAAACTCGTAAAAGTTATGATAGTTGTACCAAAGGCTAATATTACCCGATAAAGGTGGATTTTCAATCTATTGAATATTCCAAGCCTAATGCAATAACATTCATCCGTAATGGATAATACTTATTAACCTCTGTTATCCGAAGGTATTTTAAGCTAGCTCCTAAAACATCATTGATTTGATACTCAAAGCCAACCCCAAACCTATTTTTCTTGTATGCTGAAGTCCCTGTACCATTTAAATGAAAGAAAAATTCATCTTGAACATATACTTTTAAGCCTTTATCTATTTTAAACTTTGCCTTTAATCGAATTCTTTCATAATTAGGATTCTCAGAATTTCGGTTAGATGTTGTTTGTATTCGACTCCTTAAATAAAGGCCTATATCACCCATTTTAATTTTACCAATTAAATCCAGATATAAACGATTTTGAAATTCGTAACTTGACCAATCATTCACCATTCTAGGTCTCCATGAAATACCAGCTCGAAAGTATTTATTGAATTTATATTTGGCTCCTACATCCAGAAAGTATTGATTCAGTCTTGTTGAATTATCATCTGTACGAAATTGAATATCTCCAGCTATTTTAAATCCATCTATGACTTCTTTATCAGCACTTACCCCACCCCAGATTCCAAAATCTTGATTACCAAATTGGCCAAGAAAAGTTATTGGAATAATCAATAGTATAATAAATAGAGCTTTCAACTGTATTTATTTAAAAATTACAATATCACTTAAATCTAGCTCCTGTTTCTTATCCGTAATTTGGAATTTTACAGATACAACACTATCACCTAGATTTCCACATGTGGGACAATAAGCATAATTTGAGTAAACGAATAATTCATAATTTCCTTTTTGCAAGTATTTAAACTCAAAGGCCCCATCATGACTTGTATTTGCATCATCATCAAATGCACCTCCTTCATCTCCATATATCAAATAAACTTTATGGTTTTGAGCATAATATTCCCCTGTTAATGTTCCGAGAGAATTATAATCTTTAGCGAAAATATTACCTGTTACAGTAGCACTGCCTCCTACTCCTGGCTCTTTGGTACAACTAATAGAAGTAACTATTATAGCTGCAATAAAAAATATAGATTTTGTAAATGTTTTCATTTAATGATTTTTAACGCGATACAAAGTAGTAAATAATATTACATAAACCTTTCAATTATTGAGAAGTTGCTTAGCAATGTAAATTCAATCTATTTTTAACTTATATTTAATTGTTTTATAACTCATAAACCATGATTAAACTACTTCTAGTTATCCCAGTACTATCCATGTTTCTTTTTAATGGAAATATAGATTTAAAATCTTCTGTTTCAAACATAGATATCTTAGCCGAAAAGCAGATCACATTTGCTGATTTAACGCAAGAGGAAAAAGATAAATTTATTGAACATGTAATAAGGACAGGAAATTGTGAATGGAAAGGGATTAAACTTTTCGGAAAAGTTCAATTTGTAAATTCATTTCCTGATATTAAAGTTCAATTTGTAACATCATTCCCAGATATAAAAGTTGAATTTGTTAGTTCGTTTCCAGACAAATGTGGTAAATGGCAAGAAGTCTCGTCTTTTCCTGATTTTAAAATTCAGGTAGTTTCCTCTTTTCCTGATTTGAAAGTTCAAAAAGTCACTTCTTTTCCTGGGATGAATTGATATCCATTAATTCGCCAACTTTTAATGAAGAGCCATAGGTTGTGATTAACCATATTGCTCCGCCTGTATCTATTTTGTAAAGCGTTTTATCATACAAATAATCCCATTTATAGTTTTTATCCTCAGTTTCTATTAAGGAGCCAATCACAATAGGATTTGCATAATTATCGTACCACACCATTTGATTAGCATTATTGACGTAATAAGTGTTTTCATCACCAACAAAAGTGCATATATATTTATACTCTTCTTCAATATTACTCCAGTCAGGAGAAAAGTCTTCTATTTTTTTATTTTTTAAGTCTTTTGCATCGTTCCAGCCTTCAGTTATAGCTTCCACTCTAGCACTTCTAGGTGGATGCGTTTTTGTTCCGTGTAAATTTCCTTCTGCTTCAACACATTTTAATGTTTCATCCAACGTAGCCCCCATTTGAAACAGGATAAACCCTGAGTAACGATCTGCTGCTAATTCATCACCTGGATTACTACCTTGATGTCTTAGAGTATGACCTAACAAATGATGACCAATTTCATGAGCAAGAACGCTAATGGCAGCCCAATCCGTTTCAGTCGAATCATTAACCCGCTTCATAAAGGATGCATTATACCGTATATATCTTTTTTTGTTTTTTATATACGCAATAGCGTTTTTAACATCACTATCTTGGATAACTCTAAAATTTGGTGATAACCCACTGTATTGCACAATTTTAAACACTCCAAATTTTGCATCACGATCCGTTTCAAAACCATTTAGTTCCTTTGCAACAGTATCCTCAGTTTCCTGTGAAAAACTAATATTGATAAACAATAAAGAAGTAATTAGAAATAGTAACTTCACTTTCATTTTAAGCATGGTTTTTGTTATGCAAACACCAAAATAGTCTATTTAATCATTTTATGAAAATAAACCCATTCTTAATAACAGTTTCAGTTATTGCAACTTTGGTCTTATTTACTGGTTGCACGGGATTTTTTGAAACTACCGAAACATCAACAATAGCTGGTGAAACAAAATCAAAACAACAAAAAGCAGAAGATGCTGTAGAAGCAAAAATAATTACATCTTTTGGAAAAACTGGAAGCTATAAAGGATTTAAGTTTGGGGAACTGTACACCTTAAAGCCAAAAGAAATAGTTGAGCTGGATCAATTATATGAAATTAGAAGAGAGCTTCCTTCATTAAAGGAAAACTACCCCAATAATTTGGATCAAATGATTGCTGCAAATGATTCTGCAATTGTTGCAAAAAAACAAGAATTAAAGGATAAAAAGATTTATCCTACCTATGAATTATCTCATATTTTTAAAATCACTTCTGAGAAAAATGGAATAAAATTGTATGAATGCAAATTTCTACTGTTTCCTAATTATAAAGTTAAAGACGTACAAATTTTACTTACTACAGATTTAAGTAAAAAAGAAGATGAACTATTTTATTATTTCATCATGCAATACCCACTGTATGATTTTGAAAACACCCTTACAACCAACCGTATGAATAAGGAAACTTATGCGCAGTTGAATAAAGCATTGGATAATGAAACTGAAAACAAAGCAAGATTGCTAAAAACGATTCTATCTATTTGTAAATACATAAGAATACACAATGAGTTCAACGAAACTACATTCTCAAAAACAATAGTAAAGGAATGGGTTTTAAAGAATCAGAATTACTCAAAAGAGTATAAACAAATTACATTTTCCGAATTACTCCCTTTAGATAAAACAGAATTAGATGAGAACAATCTAGCTGTAAAAATACCTCTTGGATATAAATTATATCATAAATTTGAAAGCAAAACAAAAGAAGGGATACTAGTTCAAAGAACTTTTCAATTTGAATTTGACCTTAATTTTGTGATTATTGATGTTGCTGAAATCATTGAAGATGAAAAAACTGAATAAACAAAAATCACTATTTCTTGTAATATTAATGAGCATATCAGGTATCTCATTTGGGCAAGATGAGCAAACTGTTATGACTCTTTTCGGGAGAATTAGTCAGACAGATAGCATAAAGACCTGTTTGCGGCTTGTAAAACAAGGAACCGACAGCTCTTATGTTTTTAATTACAAAACTCCAGATATCGATAAATTTGGAATTTCAGAATATGAGTTTGAAAACTTTTATTTGAATTTCGACACGGGTAGTAATTTCTTATTTAGCGGAACTCCGTTTGGAAATATTGAAGTAATGGAAATCAGTTCAAAAAAAGCCTTTATTGTTATTCATATTGATGGTTTAGGCGATAGAAAGAAACAAGGAAAGTTCGAGAAAGCTTCTTATACTTTTGTCAATAAGAAATATAGATGGATGCTAAAAGGAGTAAAATATCAGTAGCTCTACCTAAAGCTACTGTATGCTCCTGTAAATCCAATTCTATAACGCAATAGGAACTCCATCCCTCCCATTCCATTTGTAGCGGGTTTCAACCCTGAAATATTAGAATCATAAGCTACACCTAACGAAAACCCAGAAGTATTGAAAAAGAATGTTGTATAGATTGCATCTTGCGTTCGATAGTATACTCCCAATGACAAAGATGTTTCATCAAAATACCCTGTATATTTAGAGCTTTCTTTTATGTAATACTTGAAATCATTTCCGAAAGTAATTTCTTTATTAGGTCCTTGAAAAAATGCAAATACATTTGGTGCAAAACCAAGTTTAGAATGTCTTAGTTTATAAACCATACTTGCATTTATTACTGTTTTCATATACAGTCTTTCATCTGTACTAGTAAAACCAATCGAAGGTCTTGTAACATGATGTAGAGCTATTCCACCTTGTACTAGCACTTCTTGTGAAATATTGCCATAATAATACAATCCTGTATTTAAATCAAACTTTGTTATGTTCCCAAAATATACTGATTCTCCTGGTAAAGTCCCCGTGTCGAATTCAGTTCCATTCCATTGATTAGACCACGTGAAATTTGAATAATCCATATTTCTTTGAAACAGCCCTGGTCTTACACCTAAAGCAAGATATTGATCATCCGCTACCTCTATTCCAACATTTACAGTTGCTGCATAGATATTCGTTTTCATTTTTCCAATACCCGCAACATCATTATAGAACCCCATTCCAGCGCTAACAAACGTACCGTTAGAACTGTTTTCATATACCTTTCCATCAACACTACCTGTAATCGTTTTGTATAATTTTGGCGTAATTGGACTCCATTGATTTCGGTAATTTGTAAAGAATTGAACGCTTCCTGAAAACATACCTGCTGCGCCTGGGTTCAATTCCAAGGGAGAAGCATAAAACAAACTAAAATGCCTATCCTGCTGCGCATTAGCTGAAGTTGCAAATGCCAGTAATAATCCTCCGATAACTATTTTCAATTTACTATTCATATGTCAACTCTTATTTAATTAATGTTACATCTCCTTTCAACACTCCTTTTCCTCCACCAATAAGCTTATAAACCGCAACATAGGCAAATACCCCTGGATTTTCTGGCTTTCCATTAAGCGTTCCATCCCAACCTACATTTTTATCAAATGACTCAAATACTTTTTGTCCATATCTATTATAAACGATAAACTCTAACTCAACAATTCCTGCGCCTTCCACAAATAATATATCATTATGATTATCTCCGTTTGGAGAGAAAGCTGATGGCACACCTATTCCTTCAATAAATATAGTAGCTACTTCAACATCATCAAAAGCACTACATCCATTTGCATCTGTAACAGTAACCACATAAGTAGTGGTATACTCTGGGCTTGCTTCCGTAATTGGACATAATGTACACGAGAGTGCTGAATCGGGACTCCAAACATAAGAACCAATAGATCCAGTTGCTTCAAGAGTTGTAGATACTCCAGCGTTAATTGTTACATCTGGTCCAGCATCAACTGTAGGTGATGGATTAACTGTTATGGTTTGCGAAATAGTATCTCCACCTTGAGAATTTGAAGCCACAAGCGTTATACTGATTGTACCATCTGTCAAGAAACAAATATTTGCTGGGTTTTGATCCGTAGATGATGCTGGAAAACCTCCATCAAACGTCCATTGCCAAGCTGTAGCTCCGCCAGTTGATAAATCTGTAAAATCGATACATTCACCTTGGCAAATTTCAGAATCGCTTATACTAAAGTTCGCTGTTGGTGTAGTACAATTTGTTACCGTAATATAGTTGGTCATTGTGCTTACATCTGTTCCATTGTCATCAGTTATTGTAAGTACAACATTATAAGTTCCAGCTGCCGAATAACAAATATTTGTTGGATTTTGAGATGTTGATGTTGGTGTAGCAGCACCAGGAAAACTCCAGCTATAGGTAACTGTACCAACTGTACCTGTACTTTGATCTGTAAAACTGATACAATCACCTTGACAAATTGATGTGTTAGAAGCAGTAAACCCAGCCGTAGGTGTCGAACAATTGGTAACTACAATATAGTTTGTTATGGTACTATCATCTGTTCCGTTGTCATCTGTTACAGTCAAAGTAACTGCATAAGTTCCTGCTGTTGAATAACAAATACTTGCAGGGTTTTGATCTGATGATGAAGTTGTTATTGCTCCAGGAAAACTCCATGCCCATGCACTTATATTTGTTCCTGTACTTTGATCTGTAAAATTAATGCAGTCATTTTCACATAATGCAGTATTTGAAGCTGTAAAGCTTGCTGTAGGTTGAGAACAACTATTTACCGTAATGTAGCCAAGAATTGTTGAATCATCCGTTCCATTTGCATCTGTAACCGTTAAAGTAACATCATATGTTCCCGCAGTTGGGTAACAAATATTAGTAGGGTTTTGATCTGATGAAGTTGCTGTTGTAGCGCCTGGAAAACTCCAAGCCCATGTACTAATGCTTGTCCCTGTACTTTGGTCTGTAAAGCTAATGCAGTCATTCTCACAAAGCGTTGTATTGGATGCAACGAAACTAGCTGTAGGTTGAGAACAGTTGTTAACTGTAATATACCCAACAATTGTAGAATCATCTGTTCCATTTGCATCCGTAACTGTTAAAGTAACATCATAAGTTCCAGCAGTTGGATAACAAATATTAGTAGGGTTTTGATCTGATGAAGTAGTAGTTGTAGCTCCAGGAAAATTCCAAGCCCATGTACTAATACTCGTCCCTGTACTTTGATCTGTAAAGCTAATGCAGTCATTCTCACAAAGTGTTGTACTAGATGCTACAAAACTTGCTGTAGGAACAGAACAATTGTTTACCGTAACCGTAATTTGATCCGTATTAGTACAACCGCTAATATCAGTTCCTGTTACCGTATAAGTATCAGTAGCAGTTGGACTAAATGGTACTCCGTCTGTAGGGGTTGTTGTTCCTGTCCAAGTATAAGTTGATGCTCCACTTCCTGTTAGTGTAACTGGATCACCTGAACATATAGTTGTTGCAGATGCATTAGCGACAACAGTTGGTTGTCCACCGTCTATAATCGTAACTGAAGTTGTAGCCGTACATGTACCATCTACTTGATCAGTAACTGTAACAGAATAAGTACCTGCAATCAGTCCGCTTATATCTTCTGTTGTTGCCGAATTACTCCAAGCAAAGTCATATGTTGATGTTCCTGTAACTGTTAAATCAATAGATCCATCACTTCCTCCTAAACAAGTAACATCAACCTGAGTATCTGATAATATTGGAGGAGTACATGTTGCGGAACAAGAAGTTAAAGTACCACTACTAGTAATAACTAAAGTTGTTCCATTGGCATCAGTTACTTCAATTGGATATAAACCTGCTCCAGGATCAGCAACTGTAACACCAGTATCTGTCCAGTTTGGAGCTTGAACTCCATCACATACAAATGGCACACAACTTCCGCCAAAACATCCACTACAATCTGTAAATGTTGATTGACTTTCCCAGTTAAAAGGTCCCGTTCCTCCAGAGACAGTTAAATCGCCATTTGACTCAACACAAACAGTCATAGCTGTACAAGTTGTAACCACTACACTATGTGATTCTGACCCACATGCTAAAGTGTAAGTAACCTCAAAATTACCAGCACCTGCTACTGCAGGATCAAAAGCACCTGTTGAAGTATTTAGTCCCGCTGTTGCAGGAACAGAACTCCAAGTCCCACCAGGAGTATTTGCTGATAATGATATCGCTGCATCAGAATCACACAAAGGATCTGGTTCACAAAAACTTGGGTCACAACAAACTAAAGCATATTGTGCACAGGCACTCATACTGATTGACTCTATTCTACCATTTCTTGTTGTAGCAGAGTTATCACTTTGAGCACCTACAGCTAAAACTTCTCCATTTGAATTGACACTCACATCATATACAGCAAATGTTGTTGCTGAAGTAGATAAAACATTTAAGTTCTGATCAAATTTAACAACGCTATTCGTAGAACCAGCATATACATTTCCACAGTCATCTACATCTAAACCACTATTCTCAACAACAATACCTCCAATTAAAGGAACTGTTGTTGAAACTCCCCCAGCAAGAGTTACAGTATTAACCAATGCACCCGTACCCAAATCCCATTGTCTAATTTGATCTCCGGAATGTGTATAGAAATAAGTATCATTAGCTACTAAAGCTTTCAACCCCCCTCCATTCTGGGTTTCAGGTAAATAGTTTTCGCATTTATATCCTAAGTTGTCTTGATTGTCTAACTGAAAAGTTGGTGCAGCATTAGGGCATGCTCCTAAATCTTGATTAACAGCACCCACGTCATTATGAGTCAGAAAAATATATTTCGCATTTTTTGATGATGATATCGATCTAACTTCTATTGGAGTAGTTCCAATACCGCCAATATTCGTTGTAGCCACAAGCATAGAAGATAAGACACTTCCACTATTAATATCTATATCAAAAATCGTTGCCTCATAATCAAACGATAACAAACTTTGCGTTTGAGTTCCTCCAACAATTAATTTCGTGTTATCACAGTTAAATGTAATCGACCAATATTCCTGGCTAAAACCAGGGTTATTTGAATGCCAAACCATGTTTCCTGCATTATCTATTCTTTCAATTTCTTGAGATGTACCAGATGTAACATAACTAGTCCCCGCATCATCAGTTGCCAATGTGCCAAGCCATGTATTTGAAGTATCCCATGGTGTTACATAAGTCCATTGTAAAGCGCCTGCAGCATTAAACTTTTTTAATTCCATTGGTGTTTCACCACCTATAGTATACACATTACCTGCCCCATCAGTTTCCACTTCCCATACTGCTCCTGAAGTTGAGTACGTTGAATTATTTAACCATGGATCAATAATTACTTCTTTTGTATTATCGTAATTATCTAATTCAAATGATAACAAGTTATTTTCAAAAATGTATTTAGATTTAATCACGCTTTTTGAAGCATCATAATAGGTGTATGGTTTATCTTCAATTAAATCTATTAAAGACGTTTGAATACTTAACTGTCCATTTTTTAAATCAATATCAATATGCTCATTTTGAATATGTGTACTACTAGAAGAATACTTTAATTGAACATCATCCGGATTGGCTCCAGGATGAAGAATAACACTGTACTTAACTCCGCCATCTGCATGAAACACATATTCTACATCAATGTTGTTGTATAAATTCTTATAAGTAATTTTTTTATACCCCTTAACATGATTAACATTTGTTACCTCTTGCGTTGAAAAATCTTTAACAGCATACGAAAACTCACTACTTGTAGTGTTTTCAGCAACTATTTGAACATTTGAATTTGCACCTATCCATTCTACATGAACCAATTCACTAATATTTGTTCTCTTAGGCGAATTTGGGTTAGACTTATCTCTTTTCGGATTTCGAATAATCTTATCAAATCTATAGGTCATCCCTTTTTTCGAAAAGAAAATATAAAATGGATTTTCTGCGACTGCAAACTCAATTGGATTATTTGACTGCCAGTTTCTTCCATCAAATTGTCCTTTATTTTCTACAAAAGCTCTATCCTTTAAAGAAGAAAACTTATCGTTATTGTTTTGTCCTATGGATGAGAAAAGGCTTAACGAAAAAATTGTAAATAGTAGGTATATTTTCAACATAAAGAGTGGTTTTAATACTAAATACAAATATAAAGTACAAAACAGTTACTTTCCATAGGGCTAGCCCCTCATTTTGGATTGCTCATTTCTCTACTAAATGAATAATCGGTATATTCGTAAATACCAATTCTATGAAAATAAAACAGCTCATATATTGTTCATTAATTTTAATTATATCTAATCAATCCTTTGCACAACAAAGGGTTTCAGAATTTGAACGACTTAAAGAGTTAACAAAAAAATCTGCCCAAATTGATTCTGCAAGTGTCTTTACAAATGGTCACCTTGCAATTAAAGAAGCAAAGAAGAATAAATCTTTAACGGAAGAAGCCGAAATAGTTAAAATTTATGGTGATTTCTATTATTATCTTTCACAGTTCGATAAAGCAAAGGTTTATTATTCTAAGGCAAAAAAACTTGTTAAAAATGAAGGATATACTTCTGTGAATACTGCAGTAGAACTAAGGGAGTTCGTAATTCAAATAGAAAGTGGAGAAGTTAAAGGAGGGAAAAATAATTTTATTGAATTAATCGAAAGAGCCAAATTTCATAAGGACACAGTTAACATTATTGACGGTCTAAACAATTTAGGAAATCGTTTTGATAAGGAAAGTAGAACTGAACTTGCTTTACAAAACTACCTAGAAGCTCTTAAATATGCTAAGAAATCAAATAACCTATTTCGAATAGCCTATTTATACAATAATATTGGATTATTAAAATTTGAAAGTTTGCAATATGATGAAGCACTTGAAGATTTTATTAATGGTGTTGAAATTGCTAAGAAAATAGAAGACGAAAGATTAGCGGGCCATCTATTTAACAACATCGGGCTGGTATATTCAGCAAAAGAAGATTATGAAAAAGCTAATGATTATTACTTTAAATTTTTGAGTTACGCCAAAAGGAATAATTCAGTAAAAGAAATGGGCGTATCCTTTTTAAACATTGGGCATGCTTTATTAAAGCAAAAACAATATGAAAATGCATTAGCTTATTATGACAGTACTGCTTATTTGTTTGAAGGTAACAATGTCTATTATTTTTTACCTAAAACCTATATGGGAAGAGCTCTAATCCTAATTGAAATTGAAGACTTTGAAAGTGCTTTAATGTATGTGGACAAAGGGATGGAAATCGCAACTGAGTACAACATGTTAGAAGAGTTATCACTTGGTCATAAATTGTATTCAGACATTGCAAAAGGGGAAAATGAATTTGAATTGGCTCTTACCGAATACAAGGAATACAAAGAACTTACGGACAGCATTGATAAGTTGAATAATAAGAAGAAATTTGCAGAGCTTGAAGTCCAGTATGATGTCGAAAAAAAGGAAAATGATTTAATAAAGGAAAAGAATCGAACCGAGTTATTAGAAAAGGAAAAAGAATTAGAAAAAATAAAATTGAGAACGTACATCATTTTCTCCATTATTGGAATTATTGTTTTCATTATACTATTCTTTATTAGACACTTCTCCGTTCTTAAAAGGAAACAGGAAGAATTTTCTCAAAACCTTATTGAAAACATTGATAATGAACGGGCTCGTATTGCAAAGGATCTACATGATGATTTAGGACAGAGACTATCTGTAATAAAAAACAAAATTCATTTAAACGGTCAACAAGGTTTGAATGAGAATTCACAATTAGAAAATGAAGTTGGTGGAATAATAGAACAAACAAGAGATATTTCACATCAACTCTACCCTGCTTACTTAGCAAAAATAGGCTTGGACAGGTCAATTGCCCAATTATTGAAAACAGTTCAAGAAGACACTGCCTTGGTATGTAGCTATAGCGGTTTATCCAATATAGACAGCTTATTGAGTCTTGAAGAAAAAACGCATTTTTATAGAATATTGCAAGAGTGTGTTAATAATACACTAAAACATTCTGAAGCAAAGGCTTTAAAAGTCTCCATTCAAAGTATTAAAAATGGACTTAGGTTTACCTACAGAGATAATGGAAAAGGACTTAAAGAAAAAAAGGGAGGCAAAGGCATCGGATTTATGAGTATGCTGGAAAGAGTGAAAATATTAAATGGAACTATGGAAATAAGTGCAAATTCAGGTAAAGGAATTAAGCTTATCTTTGAAATCCATCCTAAAAAATAAAGAAGCGTGAAGATATTAATTGCAGATGATCATATGATTTTTAGAAATGGTTTAAGGGAAATCGTGAAATCTCAAATTATCGATTGCACTATTATTGAAGCTGAAAATGGTTCTGAAGCATACAGTCTGGCAAAAGAAGAGCTACCCAATATTGCTATTCTTGATATTGATATGCCGGGATTAAACGGACTGGAAGTTTGTAAAAGAATTATCGAAAAACAGCTTCCAACTAAAGTGATTATGCTCACAATGTATAAGAATGAAGAAATGTTCAATTCTGCAATGGAAAATGGTGCAATGGGATACGTATTAAAAGACAACTCTGCTTCCGATTTAAACGAATGCATTAATCATGTGATTGAAGGAAAATCTTTTATTAGTCCAAAGATCAGTGAGTACATGGATCATTACGATAATTACAAAAACAAAAAAGGAGAAATAAAAGAGGGATTAGGAAAATTGACAAATGTTGAATTAAAAACTTTGAAATTAGTCAGTGAAAATTTGACAAGTAGAGAAATTGGAGAAATGCTTTTTGTAACTCAAAAAACCGTTGAAAATTATCGCTCAAGAATTTGTAAAAAACTAGAGTTAGATTCGAGAAACAACAGCCTTTTAAAATGGGTTTTAGACAATAAATCTATGTTGGATACTTTTGATGAATTCTAATCTATTAAATAAGCATTTAAATAAAAAAAGGAGGTTAACTTAAATCGTTAACCTCCTTTTTTGTGTGTATAAATCTGATTACTCTGCAGAAGGAGTAGTCATGTCAATAACTTCTTCTTGTAAATCATTACCACTACTCGTTTCAAGTTGTGGATTCGATACAGTCCATTGGCTTCGTATGTAAACTACTACACCTATAATAAATGCTCCAAAAAAGAAAGCAAATAATCCTCCCATAAATTGACTATCAATAATTTCATGAAGTATGTCAAGTATTTTTATAATAAACGTACTAATAAAAACAGTTGCACCCAATCCGACACGTAATGCGTCTTTTTTATCGATACCTTTTCGTACATACAAAAAGCCTGCTCCTAATAAGAACAAAGTCATAATATAATGCCCTCCATATTCTCCCATTATATAAGCAATAAAAAATGCTCCTAATGGGAAAAATGCAATCATTGGATTAATATCCTCCGAGGCATCCCCTAAATCATTTGAAATATAAAATACCCCAGCAATCAATCCAATCAATATAAAATAAGCGAATTGTTTATGAAAAGAATAATTCTCGAATAAAGAAATAGATTCACCTGTTTGAGTCATTCCAAAATTGGTAGACATCCACGCGGCCATTGAAATAACTATTATTATCACAAAAAGTTCTATTGGCTTAGCAATAATAATAGTTGCTTTTTGATAATATGCTTTGGAGAATATATACAACCCTGGTAACACAATAGCAAGTGCTGGAATAATTAGATCTGCATGAGTCTGAACCATTGTTAATGTCAGAATCATAAACATGAACACTATTCCAAAAATAATTTCCTTTGGACCAATATCTTTGGCAGCTCTTAGCTGTGGAATCCAAAAATAAAGAATAGCAACTCCAAAAACCCAAAGTAACAACGGAATAAACATCATCCAATCATATCCAATAAACATTCCTACTGTGTGGCTAGCAATAATAACAGTAATCATATATAAGAAAGAAACAAAAGACGATTTTGTTAAGTAGATAATAAATAGCCCTGCACCCAAAAGCACAAAACTAAAAATATCGGACCTAAACCATTCCATCATTTCAAAGTTAACATAAGCCATTATAGCTGTGCTTACGAAACCTATATATAAAAATACTGCGGCGATTTCTCTCCATAAACCATGACCTTTAAAAAAGGAATTATAAAGAATAAACAATGCAACACCTATAACCAAGGGAATAAATAACAACGCGTTAAATGCATCTCTATCCGACCAGACTTCGGCAGGAATTACCATCATTAATAGTCCCATTAACAAACCTGCGATTCCAATTGAGGCTAAATAAAACTTTACTAGTTTGTATATTGGAAAAGATTGCCCAGGCTTTGAAGCTTCTAATAGCTTAGCCCTCATTTTATTTTCTGCATCTCCAGACGAAACAGAACTTGCAAACTGGCGTTCGAGCCATCTTGTTTTTTCATAAGCAATTAGTGCCTGAATTAGCGGTAATAAATATACGAATGACATTAATGACATCAGTGACATCATCAATTGTTGGCTTCGCATTAAATACATGTATCCCATAGTTTTTGTTTTATAGTTTTGTTTATGTTGGATCCAAAATACAACAATAAATTCGTCTATGGTAAACATTGTTTAAAAGACATAAAAACTAGTTTAAACGAACTCAATACTTATTCAAATTCACCTAAGTACAACATTATCAATAATTAATGCTCCTTCGTCTGTATTAAAAATGGGAATATGCAATTCATTTGCCTCTGCTACTACTCTATTTCTGTTCCATTTGGAATTTGAACCGTCCACAATTATTGATTCAAAATTAAATACCTGATATAGGTCTTTTAATTTAGCATTTGAATTATTTGAAACTAACACATAATTCACATCAATCTTATTATCAACAGCTTGCAAATCGTATGAATTATCTATTCTAACCATTTTCTTATTATAGAATTGTGAAAAATTGCCAACGCATTGAAGTTTTCCATCCATTAAAATCGTGTCCAAAGACATAGAGTCCGATGCTAAGTACTGCACTTCATTTAAATCTCTTTTTGCCCAATTTGATTTAATATGAAAAGATTGTTTTTGTTTATCAGTGATGAAACTAGAATTTGTGAGTAATGTATTATTGGTACCGTCAATAAAATCAATTGCCTGATTTTTATTTATATGATAAACAACTATACTTTTTTCGTTTGACAATTTTACATCTTCAATCAAGTCGATTACAACGAAAGCAATACATAAAACAATAGCATAATTAATTATTCTCAATTTACGTAACATCAAACCTCGAATAAAAAGCAATATAATTACATAGAGTCCGATGCATTCTATTATTCCAATTGAAACACCTTCAATTAATGAATTTGGAAGACCTTCAATACTTTTTACCCCAAAATTTAGGCCTTCAATTATTTTATTCAGTACCCAACCTACTATTTCTGATACAACAGGAAATGGGGATGTGATGAACAATATTATTCCTAAACTTAAAATTACGATTGCTGCAGGAATCACAATTAGATTTGACAACATAAAATAAACAGGAAATTGATTAAAGTAATACAATGTTAATGGAAGTGTTGCTATTTGGGCTGCTATTGACACAGCTGTAATAGCCCAAATTTTATCTAAAAGCCACCATTTCGTATATATCCTTTTGTAAATTAACGGTTGTAGATATACGATACCTAATACAGCAACATAACTTAATTGAAAACCCACTTCGAAAAGTAAGTTCGGATTGATAATTAATAAGAAAAAAGCGGATGCTGCAAGCGTATTGTAAATACTTGATTTTCTATTAAGTACTGTTCCAATTATTAGAAATGAAAACATTGTAGATGCTCTCAATACAGATGGGCTTAACCCCGTAATCAAAGCATAAATCCATAAACATATAAGTAAGACAATTGCTTTTGAAATTCTTCCTTTTCGAGATTTATCTAAAACTGAAAATAAAGTATTTAGTATTAGGAAAATGATTCCTACATGCAGTCCAGAAACTGCTAAAACATGCATTGCTCCAGCGGTAGCATAAGACTGTTTTACTTCAAAATCTAACTCATCTTTATTTCCAAGAATTAGAGCAGAGGCTATTGCAAACTGATCTCCTTCAACACCATTTTCTTTAAGCGTGAAAAGTAAGAATTGTCTAGCTTCATTTGCAAATTCATCTATTCCTCTTGGCTTACTCTCTAAATAAACCCATTCATCATGTTTAAGATACCCTTGTTGATATATAGAACGATTATGCAAGTATTGTTTGTAATCAAATTCATTAGGATTTTTCGGAGGCTCTATATCTTTCAAAACTCCTTTTATTAATAAATTATCACCCAACTTTAAGTTCGAACTCAAAGAATCTTTTTCAATGTAAACCAATACTTTCCCATTGGAGGAATTCCAATTATAATCTTTATAGCTAGCCTTTATTGACAACGTTAGTTGATAGGAGTTCGCTTTCTCTTTTATAGGCTCAACAATATTTGTTTGGTAAAAATCTGCTTTGGGAATTTCATTACTATCAATATGATTTCTAGATATAAGAGATCCACAAAGAATCAGGGCTATATTTAATCCAATCCCAAACAGGAAATTATTCTTAATACTTTTATTCGATTTAGAAATTATTATCAAAACTACTATCACCGTTATTAATAGTGGAATTCCTAAAAAATAATTCTCAATCGAAATTAATATTCCAATAATAAAGGGAATAAGTAATCTGACAAAAGGTGATTTCTTCCAATTAATCATACGTGAAGACTATTTTATTTTGCTTCTATTATCAAAAAGCTATCTTTGGGCAAAATAAAAATAAGAAAAATGAGTGAAGAATTCGAAAATCTAGATGAATTTGAAGTTTCAGGAGGAAACGGAGCATTGCCAAACGCTACAGCAGTATTAGTTTTAGGTATTTTATCTATCGTTACATGTTGGTTATATGCACTTCCAGGAATTATTATGGGAATTATAGCTATTTCAATGCACAAAAAAGATAAGGCTATGTACTTATCTAACAAAGCAAAATATGCACAATCGTTTAAAAACTCAAGAGCTGGATTTATCTGCGGTATAATTGGTCTTAGTCTTTCTGCGTTATTTATTATCTATTTAGTTGTTGTAATATTGGTGTTTGCTGGTGCAGTTGCAACTAGTGGATCATATAACAGTTTCTAAGATTATTTAATGGTTGAGTGTTCTTGGAAAAGTCACTTTGGTGTAGAATGTTTTGGTTGTGGATTTCAGAGATCATTCCTTCTTCTACTAGAAGGGAATATTTGGGAAAGCATAAAAATGTTTCCAGCTACTATTCCAATTATTTTTGTATTATTCTACACAGGAGCGCACCTACTCTTTAAATATAAGAATGGAGCGAGAAATATTGTTATTCTATTTTCTACATCCGTTGCTTTGATGCTTGGAAGCTTTGTTTGGAAATTAATTACACATTGACACTTCATACATGTTATACAAAAATGCTCGTCTAAATTAGACGAGCATTTTTTATTTGTTTATGTCTGTGTTTCTAGCCTCTTCTTCTTTCCAATAAAGACATCATCATAATTGCTAGTACCATTCGTTCTCCTTCCCCCTCTTTCATGTCAGCTAATTTTTCTAGCTTAAATTTCCTACCCATAAATGATGCTTCTTTAGATAATCGTGCTACAATAGTTCCATCAGCTCGTTTAATAGCATATCTAGGATTACAAAAATACCCTGTAAACATACCAACAACTGGAATCTCTCCCAAAACAGCATCCCCTACTTTTGCCCAAGGATTCTCTTCGTTTATTAAAAATTCTTGTTTGTTATCATTGTTAAATATTTCGTAATGTGCTTTTAACAATGATTTAGCACCCTTTCTTCCTACTCGTCCAATCACTTCTTCATCTGCATTCGTAAACGAATAACTTGCATTAAAATCAATAATACGATCTGCATTTATTTTATAAAGTAATTCCGTTTTGCTTTCATTCGAAAAAACAGAAATAGCTTCTTTCAATTTAAACATTTTCTGACGTACATAAGCCAAACTCTGGCCGTTGGAATCAGTAACATTAAAATCGTTTGCTAAACTTGTAACTTTAAATTGGAAATTAAGTGGGTATGAATACTCTTTAATCGCTGGAGTGTTCTTTGTGGTATTATCTAATACGTTTTCTTCTAATGACATATGGTATTGTTTAAGTGTATCTAAATATAGATTTTTTTAATTCAAAACGAATAAACATATTTCAAACGAACTATATCTAGTGATATAAAATTATTCAGCCAAATAAAAAAAGGCTCGTTTAATAAACGAGCCTTTTTAATTGAATATAGCATTAATTGCTACTATTTTTCTTCTTTTTCCTCTTCTACTTCTTCAAAGTCAACATCCGTTACCTCTTCTGCTCCATCAGCAGCACCTCCAGCTTGTGCATTAGTATCTTGTCCTTCTGCTCCACCTTGTTGTGCATACATGTCTTGACTAGCAGCTTGGAATACTGATTCTAATTTTTCAAGTGCTGGTCCAACCGCCTCAACATCTTTCGCTTCATGAGCTGTTTTTAATTCAGCTAAAGCTTCTTCGATTGGTTGTTTTTTATCTTCTGGAATTTTATCTCCAAACTCTTTCATTTGTTTTTCCGTTTGGAATATCATTCCATCCGCTTTATTCAAAGTTTCGATTTCTTCCTTCTTCTTATTATCTGCATCAGCATTAGCTTCTGCTTCTTGTCTCATTTTTTCAATTTCCGCATCGCTCAATCCAGAAGATGCTTCAATACGAATACTTTGCTCCTTTCCAGTAGCTTTATCAGTAGCTTTTACATTGATAATACCATTGGCATCAATATCAAAACTTACTTCAATTTGAGGAATTCCTCTTTGCGCGGGTGGAATATCATTTAAATGGAACTTACCGATGGTTCTGTTATCATTTGCCATTGGTCTATCTCCTTGTAATACATGTAATTCAACCGATGGTTGATTATCTGCAGCTGTAGAGAATACTTGAGACTTTTGAGTTGGTATTGTTGTATTCGCTTCAATTAATCGTGTCATAACACCACCCATTGTTTCAATTCCCAATGATAATGGAGTAACATCTAAAAGAAGTACATCTTTCACTTCTCCAGTTAATACACCACCTTGAATTGCAGCTCCTAAAGAAACAACTTCATCCGGATTAACTCCTTTTGAAGGCGCTTTTCCGAAATATTTCTCTACCGCTTCTTGAATAGCTGGAATTCTTGTCGATCCACCTACTAAAATAACTTCATCAATTTCATTAATTGAAAGACCTGAATTTTTCATTGCTGATTTACAAGGCTCAATTGTTCTTTTAACCAAACTATCAATTAATTGCTCAAACTTTGCTCTTGTTAATGATTTTACTAAGTGTTTTGGAACACCATCAACAGGCATAATATAAGGTAAGTTGATTTCTGAAGCAGTTGTACTAGAAAGTTCAATTTTCGCTTTCTCAGCAGCTTCTTTTAATCTTTGTAAAGCCATTGGATCTTTCTTCAAGTCAAGACCTTCATCTTTTTGAAATTCTGCTGCTAACCAATCAATAATAGCTTGATCAACATCATCCCCACCTAAATGCGTATCTCCATCCGTTGCTAAAACTTCAAAAACACCATCTCCTAATTCTAGAATAGAAACATCATGTGTTCCTCCACCAAAATCGAAAACAACAATTTTCATGTCTTTTCCAGCCTTGTCTAATCCGTAAGCTAATGCTGCTGCAGTAGGCTCATTTATAATTCTTTTAACAGTTAAACCAGCGATTTCACCTGCTTCTTTTGTTGCTTGTCTTTGAGAATCATTAAAATATGCAGGAACTGTAATTACAGCTTCTGACACTTCTTGTCCTAAATAATCTTCAGCTGTCTTCTTCATTTTTTGAAGAACCATAGCAGAAATTTCTTGAGGAGAATATTTTCTATCATCAATCTCTACTCGAGGAGTATCATTATCTCCTTTAATTACTTTGTATGGCATTCTTTCTATCTCCTTAGAACATTCGCTATACTTATTCCCCATAAAACGCTTAATTGAAGATATCGTTTTAGTAGGGTTAGTAATTGCCTGACGTTTTGCAGGATCACCAATTTTACGTTCTCCACCTTCGATAAAGGCTACAACTGAAGGCGTGGTTCTCTTCCCTTCACTATTAGGAATTACTACTGGCTCATTTCCTTCCATAACAGAAACACATGAGTTGGTTGTTCCTAAATCGATTCCAATAATTTTTGACATATCTTTTATTCTTTATTAATTCTTGATTTCGAATTGGGCTAAGTCAATTCTTATGCCAATAGAATTTCAGCAGAAAACACCTACAAGATTGTCATAAATAGCAAAAAAACATGACATACTTTCTGACATTGTGTCGGATTTACTCACTTTTACCGATAACTTCAAAGGTTCTTGATTTTTCATTTCCCAGTTCATCCATTAATGTTAAGACATGAATTCCTTCTTCTGGAATGAGTTCTATTTGATGGATTCGAGTTGTTTCTCCCAAGTATTCATCATCCAAATGCCAATATATTTTTATTGAATTATCTCTATGTGATGCTTCAAAAACCGTTTTACTTAATGTCCCATCCAATTTTATGGGTACATAAATTTTACTTTTTGCTTTTGGATAAATAATTCCAAGTGGAAGTACTTCCTCATTTGATACACAACCTTCTCTAAAGGGAGGTAATGGTTTATAATTAGGATTATTGTTTCTATAGAATTTCTCCATAATAGAAGGCAGTACAAACCATGAAGTTGAAATCATATCACTCACTTCTTCGCATTCACTATTTACACGCTTACCATTCCTATCTAGATGAATTGTCTTGTGATAAGGACAGGCAACAGTATTTAAACTTGCCAATGGAACCCAAGATGAGTCAATTACTTCACAAATGTCAGAAGCTCGATAACCACTATGTTTGCAAATAGGTACTTTTTTCATTTCATCAAAAGGTTGATGAAACCAATCTGACTTAGGCAATAGTTTAAATACATCAAATAATATTGGAGCTGCTGCTTTTACACCTACAATTCCAGGTCTTCCTTCCCCATCCGCATTTCCAACCCATACCCCAACGGCATATTTCGGTGTGACACCTATTGCCCAAGCATCTCTAAATCCAAAACTGGTTCCTGTTTTCCAAGCTATGTTTTGAGAAGAAGAAAATTGCTCCCAATTCGCTTCTGCATCGGGTCTTGAAACAGCCAACATAGCTTCAAAAGTCATCCAAGTTGCACTAGGCGATAATAATAAATTATCATTTTCTCTCTCATTTATAAATGACTTGACATAGGTTGGTTGAATAAATTTAGATTTTTTACCAATTGAATAATTATTCAACGTTTTAGCCATGTTAGCATAAATTGATGTCAAATCTATTAGACTTGCTTCAGCTCCTCCTAAAATTAAAGACAACCCATAATCCGATGAAGGTCGATTTATTGTAGTCATACCCATTCTATTTAATTGATTGTGAAACTTCTGTACTCCAAAGTCTTGCAGTAATTTAACAATAGGAACGTTTAATGATCTAGACAAAGCTCTACTAGCTGGAACTGCTCCATCATATTTTTCGTTGTAGTTTTTAGGAGCATATCCTGAGATAATCGTGGGAACATCTTCAATCAATTGATTGGGTGTTATTACACCACCATCCAAAGCACCTGCATATAAAAACGGTTTCAAAATACTCCCTGTACTTCGAGGTGCCTTAATTACATCAACTTGGTAACCATTTTCAACCTCTTTTCCATTTACATTTCCTACGTAAGCGACAATATTTCCTGTCTCAACTTCTACAACAATCACAGCCGCATTATATATTTCATTTTCCTTTAACCTGTTGTGATGACGCTGTACAATGTTATTAATATCATTCTGAAGAGCATATTGTAGGGTTGTGTTAACTGTTTTACCTTTTTGGTTAGATGACATAATTCTATCTAAAACATGTGGAGAAGTATTTGGTAAACTAGGAGGAGCTGTTGGTAAAGGTTCACTTTTTGCAAGTTGTAATTCAGTAGCATCAATTTCTCCAACTTCATGGAGTCGGTCTAACAACCGATTCCTTTTTGCAATTAATTTTTCACGATTCTTACCAGGATGCATTAAACTTGGAGCATTTGGTAATACAGCTAGTGTACTAGCTTCTGCCCAACTAAGGTTTTCTGGACTTCGTCCAAAATACCTCCAAGATGCTGCATCTAATCCTACTACATTACCTCCCATAGGAGCATACGATGCATACATTGCTAGGATTTCTTCTTTGGAATAACTCCATTCCATTCTTGTAGCCTGAAATACTTCAACAATTTTTTCCCAAACAGATCGAGACTTACCTTGTCTAGAAAGTCTAATTGTTTGCATAGAGATAGTACTTCCTCCACTCACGACTCTACCTTCAGAAATATTTTGTTTGAGTGCTCTGGAAAACGCTTTAAAACTAAACCCCATATGAGAATAGAAATCCCTATCCTCAAACTGTAATATTGCTTTTTCAAATTTATAAGGAACCGAATCTCTTGGAGGAAAACGCCATTGGCCATCATCTGCAATTCGAGCACCTAACATATTCCCATCTTTATCCAATAACACGGTACTGGTCGGTGTATCAAACAGCTTTGTAGGTAAACAAAATAGCCAAATTAAAAACACTATAAGAAATGCAGAAAGAAAATAGTATTTTCTTCTTTTCACCCAATAAAAGAACTTCTTAAAGGGGCGACCTATAAAGTGCAAAAGTTTCACTTTATAAAAATAACAAAAACAACGTGTACAAATCGATTAAATGAAAATGCGTGGTAATTGGGCTATTTTTCGAATTATTACTTGATAATAAGTTTCTGACTGTAGAGTAAGTTTTCAGAACTTGCAATCACTAGATATGTACCTGAAGCCAAATGATGCGTTCTATCAATTGCTACCAAACCTTCCTTACAATCAACTAATTCTACTTTAGAATAAACTTCATTTCCTATTATGTCTCTTAAGACAACTAAAATCTCTTTATCATTATCGCACCCTAAATCTTTAAAGGAAACATTTATTCTTTCTCCTATATCTGCAGGATTAGGAAATACACTCATCGTCCCATTATTCGTAGAGATAATCTCTACTGGAACAATATTAAATGTTTCGCTTTTTCCGTTATAATCATATTGAGTAATTCGATAATATGACAACCCTAAAAATGGACTTGTGTCAATTTCAAAATAATTCATTACTGAACTGTTTGTCCCTGCACCTTTGGCCTCAATAACTTCTTCCCAGACCAAACCATCTTCACTTCTTTCAATAAGAAAATACTCATTGTTAATTTCACTTGATGTCTCCCAAACCAACTCGACATTATCTCCATTTGGAATAGCATTGAAATATATTAACTCTATCGACAAAGCACTTAATATAGATGGGTTTAACCCTTGAGCATATATATCGTTATTTCCTCCTGGATCATTTCTATTATCCTCCCAAACTACTATCCATTCGTCAGCTCCATTATCAAAAATAAATGGCCTTCCTTGGTCTTCAACGTTATCGCAAATTTGTACTCCGTTTACCGTTCCACTTGACATAGTACCATCTGATGCAATTAGCTCAATATAAATATCATCTGGATTATTTCTACGATCTTCCCATGTTACTAAAACAGCTCCATTATTAGCTGGTGACGAATGAACTCTTCTTTGTCTTTTATTATTATTGCATACTACAATCCCATTTGCTGCCCATTGCACAACTCCTGCGGAGTTTACTTTTTGAGAATAAACATCTGAAGAAGTAGCCCCGCTGTTTCGATTATCTTCCCAGATTATAATCCCTCCTCCAGAACCGTCTGATTCAATTACGGGTTTATCTTGATCATCAATAGCATCACAAATAACAATCCCATTTGCTGCCCATTGTACCGCTCCAGCAGAATTTATGCTTTGAGCATATATGTCGCTACCTGTAGCTCCATTATTACGCAAATCTACCCAGGTAACAACAACCCCACCGCTACCATCGCCAATTATTTGTAAATCAGTTTGATCATCAGTAGCCTCATTGCAAATTGCCAATCCATTTGCTGTCCATTGTACTATTCCAGAACCATCTATTCTTTGACCATAAATATCTGTAGTGCTTCCGCTTCTATCATCTTCCCAAACGATAATTGCTCCACCTAAACCATCAGAGATAACGCTAAAATTAGTTTGATCATCTACCGCATTACTAATAACGACTCCATTTGCTGCCCATTGAACTGTACCTGCAGAATTGACTCTTTGGGCATATATATCTCTTTGTGTAGTTCCTCGATCTCTTCTATCTCTCCAAACAATAATTCCCCCACCAGACCCGTCTGAAACAATTTGAGGTCTTTCTTGATCCTCGATTGCATTACAAATAAGAATACCGTTAACTCCGCCCCAACTAGTTGCACCAACAGAATCTATGGATTTTGCATATATATCATCATCAGTAGTACCATTATTTCTTTCATCCTCCCATGTATATAATGCCGTACTATTTGCTCCTTCAGCAACCCACGGTCTTTTTTGATCATCACCTGGCGTATCCGCAATTTGAATTCCGTTGGCTACAAATTTAACAACACCAAAACTTTGCATTCTTTGGCTGAAAATCCCTGTATTTCCTCCTAAGTCATTTCTATCATCCTCCCAAACCACATAACTTCCACCAACACCATCTCTACATGCCCAATACCGAGCCGCATCTACTGTTGCTGCTTGACTTGTAACCGCTACATTCGGGTTCGCTAAAGCCGGCCATTGTCCATAGGCACATTGACTTAATAATAACAAAATTAAATTTGTATAGATTAATTTATTAAAGAGATACATTAGCAATTTTTAGGTAGTTTAAATGTAGGTAATTTATATTTAAATATGCAAAAAAACATAGACTATATTGTATATAATAGTACAATTAAAGTGAGTCAAATAACAGTAAAATTATTTGATTATCACTTTCTGACTATAAAGTAAATTATCCGAACTAGCAATAACCAAATAAGTCCCACTAGCTAAATGACGTGTTTTACCTATTACTGCTAGACCATCCTTACAGTCAACCAATTCTACTTTAGAATAAACTTCATTTCCTTTAACATCTCTCAAAACAACTAATATTTCTCGATCATTTTCGCATCCTAAATCTTTAAACGAAACATTTATCTTTTCTCCCTTCTTTGCTGGATTAGGAAATACACTCATCGTTCCATTATTTGTAGCAATAATTTCAACAGGCACAATATTGAATGTTCTATTTTTACCGTTAAAATCAAATTGAGATATTCTATAATAAGACAATCCCATTAAAGGCTCTGGATCAATTTCAAAATAACTAATTATTGTATTACTTGTCCCAGCGCCTTTAGCCTCAACAACTTCTTCCCAAACCAATCCGTCTCCACTTCTTTCAATAATAAAGTAATCATTATTTATTTCTGATGCTGTAATCCATGAAATTTCAACCGTTTTTTCATTTGCGATAGCATTAAAACTTACTAAATCTATTGGAAGCCAACCAGCTGCTGACACCGAAGTAGGACCAGCTACATCATCATCAGAACCATTCCACATTTCAACTCCATCAATTATTAATTTTGCCCCACCATTTCCTCCAGTAACCAAACCACCATCATCTATTTGAACAACTCCGTTAGCATCTAAATTAATTTTTCTACCATTTGGAAAATTCAATGTTCCTCCGTCTTCAATGATAATCGTCATATTGTTATAAACACCACAATTACAGTCTACTTCAACTGTAATGCCATCTGGAATCACCATAGTTTCGCCATGTGCTGGACCTCCAGCACAATCCCAAGTAGCAGCATTACTCCAATCCCCACCATCAACGATAGCTGTACACAAAGCAAAGCTATAATTAACTTGAGCTAAAAACATGAATAGTATAACAAGTAGTCGTTTCATTCTATATATGTAAATATACTTCATTCCCATTATATCGATTCAACTCTATGACAAACCCTCATAATACATCAATCAAAAGGGTATACTAATTGGCTAATCTTTTCTTAATTTGATTTTTAATTTCACTTACATCCAAACTCCCATCAATCTCAAAATCTGCTAGTTTGTATATTTTTTCTCTTTCTAAAAACAAGTCGTTTAAATCATTCTCGACATCGCCTGATTCTGACTTGCAAAGAGGTCTAGTTTCTTGGTTTAATCTTAATCTTTCAAGAATTAATTTAAACGGAGTATTTATATAAAACACCGTTCCGAATTGTTTCAACAACTCCATATTACCATTCACTGGCATTCCTCCTCCAGTAGATAACACGCAACTTGAATGATGAAAATCATTTAAAAAATTATTTTCTAAACCTCTAAAATATGACTCCCCCTCTTGTCTAAAAACTTCATTGATTGAAATCCCTTCTTGCTTTTCAATTTCTGCATCGGAATCTATAAATGGATATTCTAATTCTTCAGCCAATGCTTTACCAATTGTGGTTTTACCTGCCCCCATAAATCCAACAAGTACTATATTCGACTTTGCGGGATTATTTTGCATTAATAATGGTCAAATAATGAACTAATTGATTGGCATATTCTTCAAAATCGTCTTTTTCAAAATCAATCATCATATCATAATAGGGAGTTGATTCTTCTGAAAATTTCCCAATTTTAAATTTAGCCTTAGACCGCAATAAAACAAAGCGTAACGGGACATTAAAATAGTTCGTTAAGTCGATTAATATATCGTACTTTTCAGAAACGAAATTATCGTATATAGCTCCTGAAGGAGCACCATTCCAAGATAAATCTTTACGCTGTAAACAATCAAAACTGATACTAGATCTTAAAAAATTAGGTTCCTCCTTTTTATTGTCATAATAACCTAAAGCAAACACTTTTTTTATACCAAATTGTTCTTTTAAAAACTTTTCAAATTTGGTGATTTTCCGCATATCAGTTTCGTCTGATATATTCATTAGTAACCCAATACTTGATGCGTTGATTAAATTACAAACTATCGGAGTTCTGTCAGTATGACTCTTAACCTCTTTTTTAAGAAGAAGTGTTCCTGCTTTAATTTTGATATTATCTATTGCTTGCATTTACTACAAAAATACTAGATAATGGAATCCAATCTATATTGTGCTTTTAATATTTACTCACAAAGAAATGATGATAGTTTTTATTGAACAAAATACCTTAAACTATCTAATTGTCTTGTGATGTTTGGCTTATATTTTTTTTGTTTCTAGCAATTAGAAACTCTTTTTCATCCTTTAATAATAAAAGAGCTGCTGCAGAATTCTCAAACTTTCTTCTTTGACTTTCAACCGTTTGTTCAAATATAATATCAATGGTATTATGAATATCCATATCAAGAATTAAAATCCAATATCTATAAACTATATTTTCTTTTCTCGCTTTTTCAACTGGATCTTTAATCGTCCTAACTTTGGCAATAATGTTTTCATAATCTGCATATGCAGTATCAATATCTATTGGACTTGCTTTTGTATCATCTTCTGTTGTACTAACAATTACACCCTTATTCTTTAACAATATTGAACAAGACCAATTATTTACAATATCTAAATAATCGCTATTAATAGACGTATAGGTTATGGCAAAAGAATTACTCGATATTATTCCGAATAATATTAATGATATGATATTTTTCATGTGGAATGACTTTATTTGTAGCATGCAAATATCTTGTTCAACATTCATTTACAACCCTTCTATTTCCTAACGATGAGAATTAACTTCCATAAGGCTATCATACTAGAACGAATGAATCCATCAGGTTCTTAAAAATCAGGTTTTATTTAGGGTGTATTAAAATAACTCACCTTGAACTGAATCACTTCCTGATTGCTTTTTTCGAGAAGGAGCTGTATTAATCATTTCTAAAAAATCGCCCTCGGATATCATCTCAATCTTCAGGCTTTCAGCTTTTTGCAATTTACTGGGACCCATATTATCTCCTCGAATTAAAAAGCTTGTCTTTTTAGAAATTGAACTCCCCACTTTTCCTCCGTTTTTCTCAATGGCTTTCTTTAAATCGTTTCTAGCCATGTTAAATGTCCCTGAAACAACGAAGATAAGTCCCGATAATATTGTAGAATTCCCTTCTAATTCTTCTCCACTAACTTCCAATTGAAGTCCTTTTTCTTTAAGCCTTGAAATCAACTCAATATTTTTGGATTCTGAAAAATATGTGACAACACTTTCTGCAATTCTAACACCTATCTCATCCACCTCTACAAGTTCTTCTTCAGTGGCTGCCATTAAAGCGTCCAATGTTTTAAAATGTTTAACCAATGTTTTAGCTACCGTTTCTCCTACATACCTTATTCCTAAAGCAAATAAAACTTTTGCAAAAGGAACTTCTTTTGACTTTAGTAAACCTTCAATTAAATTATTTACAGATTTCTCTGCCATTCTCTCCAAAGGCAGCAATTGCTCTTTTGTTAAATCATATAAATCCGCGACATTTTTTACTAAACCTTCCTCAAATAATTGATCTATTGTTTCTACTCCTAGACCATCTATATCCATCATCTTTCGTCCAATAAAATGCTCCATTTTCCCTTTTAGTTGCGGAGGACAACCATTTTCGTTGGGACAGTAATGTTGTGCTTCTCCCTCTTTTCTTATTAATGCTGTTTCACATTCTGGACATTGCGTAATGAATTGAGTAGGGTTAGAATATATTTCGCGAGCATCAATATCTACCGCAACAATTTTCGGAATAATTTCTCCTCCCTTCTCTACAAAAACAGTATCATTTTCTCGTATGTCCAGTTTTTCAATCTGGTCAGCATTATGCATACTAGCTCTTTTTACTGTAGTTCCTCCTAGCTGAACTGGCTCCAAATTAGCAACTGGTGTAATAGCTCCAGTACGTCCAACTTGATAGGTTATTGAATTCAACTTTGTTGACACTCTTTCTGCTTTAAATTTATACGAAATCGCCCATCTAGGCGATTTTGCTGTATAACCAAGCTCTTCTTGTTTGTCGTAAGCATTTACTTTAATAACTACACCATCTATATCAAAAGGTAAATCAGAACGTTTATCATCCCAATAATCTATAAATTCCATTATTTCTTCGATGGTTTTTACCTTTTTAATATAATTAGCCGATTCATCAGGGACTTTAAATCCCCATTTCCCAGCACTTATTAAACCTTCATAATGTGATTTGAATGATAGATCACTTCCATAAACAGCATAAAGAAAACAATCTAACCCTCTCTTTGCAACCACAGACGAATCCTGCATTTTAACTGTTCCTGATGCGGTATTTCTAGGGTTAGCAAATTCTGGTTCTCCTAATTCCCTTCTCTCTTCATTCAGTTTAGTGAAATTCTCATGTGGAAATACTATCTCACCACGAATGTCAAAATCAGTTGGAAAATCACCTTTTAACTTTAATGGAATAGACCTTATGGTTCTAATATTTGCAGTAACTTCCTCTCCAGTTTTTCCATCACCACGTGTTACCGCCTTTTTTAATTCACCATTTTCGTAGGTCAAACTAATGGCAACACCATCATATTTCAATTCACAGATATACTCAATTTCTCTTTCAATAATCTTTCTAACCCGTGTGTCAAATTCCGTTATTTCTTCTTTAGAATAGCTGTTTCCCAAGGACAACATTGGAAATCGATGTGTAACGCTAGGGAAGTTTTTAGTTATATCACCTCCTACTCTTTTAGTTGGAGAATTTTCATCAGCATATTCCGGAAACTTTTCTTCCAATGCTTGCAATTCCTTAAGCAAAATATCAAAGTCATAATCGCTTATTGTGGGAGAACTCAACACATAATAATTGTAGTTATGTTCATTTAATTCTTTTGTTAATTTTTCAATTGCTTCTTTTCCTTTACTCATACTACCACTCTTCAAGTTCTTTCCTTTTAAAAGTCATTCGGTATATCTCTCCTAAAAATATCTTTAACTGTACATTGTAAAAAGGAGCATTCACAGCATTTTTAACTTCCTTATCTGAAGATAACGCCATCCTGTATCCTAATCCTGCACCTAGTCCAAACCATCGAACAATTTTAAACTGAACCACAGATGACAATGTGAAAATTGGTACTCCACCCTCTAAAAACAATACGTCCTTTGTATCAGTGGTATCTCTATAGAATAACTGAATTTTCCCAACTCCTAATTGAAGAGGTATCGAAATATCCCATCTTTTATTTGCAAATAATACAGGTTGATAAAATATTGAAGTATAGCTAAAGTTAAACTTTAAAGTATCACTTGCATCTGGGTATTCTAATTTATCAATTTTTAACCCAGGTAATCGGATAGGCTCTTGCATCCAATAAATTCCCATACCAAGTCGATGTCTTTTCTTTATTGTAACTCCAAATTTAAGACCGTTGAATTTTGTCTTTCTATCTAACACAAAAGATCGCCTAGCGTCCAAAACGAACAGAAGCTTTACATTTTTTTCTTTCTTCTTTGTAGCTACATTAGTTGTGTCAGTAATTTCCTGACTATAACTGGAAGCGGAAGAAACCATTAAAATGACCGCAATAAATATTTTAACGAGTTGCTGCAACGATTCTATCTTTATTTTGTAAATCTTTAATTATCCGAATATCCGAAAAACCAATGGATATTAAAAGTGCTTTGGTCTCTTGTGCATAATGCTCATTTATCTCAAAATACAATCTGCCACCAGAACTTAGATTGTCAAATGCTAATTGCCCTATTTTGTCATAAAACAATAATGGTTCTTTATCATCAACAAAAAGAGCAATATGCGGTTCAAACTCTAGAACATTGTTATTCATTATCTCCTTCTCGGAGTTAGTGATATATGGTGGGTTACTAATTATGACATCAAAATCCTTATCAATAATTTCAGAAATAGATTGAATTAATAAAATATCAGCTTGGATAAATTCTACTGATACGGAATTCAATTCAGCATTCTCATTCGCAATGTTCAATGCTTCACCTGAAACATCAAGACCAAAAACAACCGCATTATTCAAGTGTTTTTTAATAGCTATTGGAATACAACCAGAACCCGTTCCGATATCAAGAAACCTTTCATTTCCGTTAGATTCTTTTATAACTAGATCTACTAACTCTTCTGTCTCTGGTCGAGGAACTAATACCCCTTCTCCTACTTTAAAAAGCAATGAATAAAATTCTGTTTTCCCCAAAACATATTGTATGGGTTCATCATTAACTAATCTTTTTAAAGCTTTATGAAACAATAATAATTCAGATTCCGACAAGGCTTTTGAACTATTCATTCGCAAAGTCATTTTATCCCATCCCATATAGTGCTCAAACATCATTTCAGTAATGTTTTTCACCTCATTATCTGGATACAAATCACCTAACTTCTTTTGGCAATAAGAAATGATTTCTTCAACGATATTGGAATTAACAAACAAGGCTGTAAATATACAATTATGCTTCTTCACAAAAACAAAACAGCCTATAAGTTATTAGAACTTATAGGCTGTTTGCTAACTGCTGCCTTTCTATTAATTTACAGCTACTCCTCCATCTTTCACAACTTCCACCCAAAAACCTGGAGTCCTTGCATTAACTGTATTATCATACATCGCTTCACTTTCTATTGTCGGTAAATAGAACTTCCCTAAATAAGTCGCATTTAGTTGAACTTTAAACACTTTTGAAGTCCCTTTATCAATTCTGAAATAGGTATAAACTCGATCATCTCTTATGTCTTGATAGTCAAAATTACTGCTTGTTACTGCACTTGTAAAATTATCCATCCGAGTATTGTGAATCTCCCATCCTGAAGGGAATATTTCATTCAAGGTCATTTCTTTTAATGTTCCTCTAGTCCCTGGATTTGAAACTTTTACTTCTGCAATAAAGTCAGTTCCCTGTTCTATTCTTTTTGGATCAATTGATTTACCATTCATATCAAAGTAACTTACGGCTATAGAAAGATTGCTTGAAGAACTACTTTGATCTCCAATAACAGGAGTACCTTCAACAACCAGTTTAGCATAAAGCATTCCCTTTCCAGTGTTTTTAATATTTAATCCACTTTCCATTCCTTTTACTTTTAAAGCTGATTTATACATTGCAACTTGAGTAGATTTAGTTACTGAAGAACCTCCATTTATATTGTATGTAAAACGCATCGTTTTATCAGAATTTGAAGTTCCTAAGTACTTACTCATTGCTAATAAACAATAAGCTGTAGTTTGTGTACTCATCCACTGCTTTGAATTCATCTCCTCAGCTAACTTCTTAGCAAGAGCACCTGATTTAGATCGACTTTTCATCAATATCATCGTTTCTAAAATCATTGCTTCATCTCTTAAATCAGAACCATATGTATATGATAACTCTTTATAACTAGGAACATCTGTCGTCAAATTATACACTAGCTTTTCTGCCGCTTCTGTCTGCCCTATTAATTGATAAGCTGCAGCCAATCGCCATTTTGCAGTTAAACTTAACTTGTTTGACTCTCGCAATCTATTCATTGCTCCTATCTCTGGGGCCTTAGCTAAAGCCAAAGTATATAGACGATATGCTTGCGTTAAATCGTTATAATGAGCTGATCCGTGAAAATTTGATACTCCAGTTGAAGCTCGATAATTCCGTGCCATTTTACCTTGGTATTTAACCCATCTTTTCTTCATGTTATGTGGCAAAGTAAATCCTTTTGCTTCAGCTTCAAGAATGAAGTGCCCTCCATAATTAGTTCCCCATTCATTATCATCAGTTTGACCTGGCCAATATGCAAAACCACCTTCAGTTGTTTGAAACAGCTTTAATCTTTCAATACCAGCTTTTATATTCTGATTAATTTGAATTTTATAATCATTATTCAACTCCATTACCTTGTCTAAGGCCAATTGAGGGAATACTGAAGATGTAGTTTGCTCTATACATCCATGAGGGTATCGAATCAAATATTTCAAGCGTTGATCCAGATTCAAAGGAGGGAAAGAACTAACCTCTATAGTTGCAGAATTCGTTCCTTTAATTCCTTTAAATGCAAACTGCGGGTTCCATGATTCACCAGGATCTATTACACCTTCATAAATATCTGAAACAGGTGGATTTGGTGTCCGAACATCTAATTCAATTTCATGTTTTGCCGTTTCCTTTCCACTTTTCGCAATAATTTTAACTTTCGCAATCCCTATCGATTTAGAAACTTCTAATTCAAAGTTCACCACTTCATCACCAGGTTTAGCAAACGAGATAGATTTTGTTTTAGAACCTAAAATCTTCACTTTATCATTCGTCTCTATGGTTAATGTAACATCTTTAACATGTTTCTCCATTGCAAACACGTTTACAGGAAGGAACACCCTCTCTGTTGGACCTAAAACTCTAGGTAATGTTCCCAGAACCATTAAAGGGCTTCTTACTGGAACTGTTTTCTCAGAGTTTCCATATTTCCCATCCTGACCAGCAACAACCATTACACGAACAGACCCAACATAATTAGGAACATCTATTTTATGCGTTATTTGCCCTCCAGCTTTTACATGGAAAGGACCTACAAATCGAACCATTGGTTCAAAACGATTAGCTTTTGTAGGTTTCTTTGTTTCTGCTGATCCATCACCACCAATTGCTAATAATTTGTCCATTTCCGTTCCAAAGGCCCCCATAACTTCATCGTACATATCCCATGACTTTACACCTAACGCTTCCCTCGCATAAAAATGATCCCAAGGTCTTGGCGTTTTAAATCCAGTAAGGTCCAACAATCCATCATCTACAATAGCCAATGTATATGTCATATCTTTTCCATCTTTTTCACTTACAGTGATATTAGCTGTAGATTCTGGACGTAAAACATCTTTCATTTTAATTACTGGATTATAATGAGAGTTTGGGTCTTCTACAATTATCGGTGCTACACCATACAAACGTATTGGCATATCGTTTTCAGTTGTACTATGTGGCTGCAATAAAGTAACATGCACATATACATTTGGAGCCATAGCTGTGGTTGTTTTAAACTCATAGTTTGTCTCTCCCTTTTCCGTATCTATTAGAAATTTCTCAATTACTTTTGTTCCCGACTCTAAGGCTATAATTGCTTTCCCTTTTTCTGCAGAAGGGAATGATAGTTTTACAGTTTCCCCAGCTGAATACGTTTCCTTATCAGTTGAGAATGCTAGCATAGTAGCGTTTTCTGAATTAGTTCTTTCTGTTCTTGCCCAGTATGGCCAATCTATATAGAATACTTTACCAGTAGTATGACCACTTACTGGGTCAGTAATCTGCACTACGTATCTACCCCATTCTGGTCGGTTGACTCTAAATTTAAACTGCCCTTTACCTTTGCTAGTACTTATTTTATTGGTATAAACAGGGATTGTACTTGATTTCGCTAGATAGCTGGCTAAGTTATTATCGTAGCTATCCCACCACCAACGCCATTGTATTTTGTATACTTTGACATCTAAATTGCTTCTTGAAATTGGTTTCCCATTAGCATCTACAGTAGCAATATCAATGGTATGATCCTCGTCTGTTACAAGGGTTCCTCTATATAGATTTCCTTCTGGAACATCTACTCCGACATAACTTTTATAGGGTGAATAAGGAATTGAATAACGGTCGATACTAAACCCTCCTCCTTCTTCAAATACTTTTGTTACAAAGTTTGCAGTTAGCATACCAGGTGCTGAAGTTCCTATATAAATATCTGGATCAACTGATGCTTCGCCATTTTCATCTACATAAGCTTCAAAAACAGTTTGTTCTTCTGTGTTGTAGCTTTTCAATGGGTCATCAAATACAAATCTTTCAAATTTCTTAAATGTTGTTCTTTTCGAATTAACGGTAAGATCGATTTTCGCTTTAAGGTTCCTTGCAACCGCACCATGCAACCACTTAACACTTATACTTCCTTCGTTTGATTCATCCAGCTGTGAAAGTTTATCCTTTCCAAAATCTAGATAAATTTTTAAACGATTGGGTTTAACTGTTTCAACTTTTAGGTTTTTTGAAAATGTTCTATTTCCAACTTTAACACGTGCTAAATAATTACCCGTTACATCCTCCATCGCAGTGGAAGTTCTAAAATCAAATAGCCCATTTACATTTTTAGAAGTTACTTTTTTCTCTACTACTTGCCCCTGTGGATTAAACAGCTCAAATGTTACAGGGTGTTTCACTGGAAGAACGTTGTTTTTATCTTCCAACATAAAAGAAACATAAATAGAATCTCCTGGCCTCCAAACACCTCTTTCAGTATAAACAAACCCTTTAATTCCTTTTTGTACTGTTGCGCCAGCAACATCAAACTTACTCATAGAAAGAGACTCTCCATCTCTTAGTTTCAAATAACCTCTTTGATTACCATATTTTGCAACTACAACGAAAGGCTTTTTATTCAATTTAATAGAAGCCATTCCTTTTTCATCAGAAACAGTAGTTCCTAATAGTTGTTGTTGATAATCGTAAAACTCAATTGTAGAACCAGATATAGGATTAGTAGTGATAATATTATTCAAGAAAATATGCATGGTCTTGTCACCTCCAGCCTTAGCAACAATACCTACATCAGAGGCTAACACATTTGCTTTAACTGATTTGTTTCTATAATAAGATGCATTACACGGATTCTCTCTTTCTTTATAATCATAATCGTAGTCATAATCCCAATAATCATAATCATACCAATAGTCATAAGAATCCCAACCTTGTTCGTTCCAATCCTCTTCTTCCGCAACTTCCAATTCTTCCAAGTTTGCATCAATTTCTTGTCCATCACACCCGTATACGCTATAAGTTTGTTTGAACCTTAATTCAATTTGATAAATTGCTCCAGGATCAACAGAACACATCTCACTTAAATCTAACTGAAACCTATTCCATTCGTGTAAATTGACTTTAGACATCTTGTTTAAATCAATTCTTTTTCGCATCACCTCATTCGATACTCTTTTCAATTGGTAGCTTCCATCCAAATTATTTACTTGTAAAAATTGCAATACATTGTTTTGATAAATTTTAGTTATATAAACATCAACAGCTCTAAGATTTACAGCTTCAAATGGAAATAACAACCCTTCGTTTGTATTTGGAATAATAACACCATCTCCAACCAATCTTACATCAGGCTTAATCCCTTCAAACACCAATTCAATGGCATCACCATTGATCATTTTATATCCATTACTATTTTTAACACCAGGATCTACTGTTACTGTTCTATTCCCAGCTACTCGAGTTGGTAGATATACATTTATATAATGCCCCTCTACAGAAAATTTTAAATCGTGGACATCTTCGATTAAAATTATCCCACTCAATAATTGATCTGTTTTAAGAGGATCCGAAAAATGGATACGAACATATTGCTCTGGTTCATGAATGACATCCATCTTAGTCACTTTGAAATCTCCTAAAGCAGGAACTTCAATTACCTCTTCAAAACTTTCATCCACATCTAAAGCATCACCATTGTAAACAAGCTTTACAGATGATTGCTTTTTCTTTCGTATAATTCCATCTACTGCAAAACGATGAACTAAACCATCAATGTGAATCCATGAAACAGTTAATTCTTTCCCATCTTGGTAAGCTTTTAATGTCTTTTCAACATTTAAAGAATCAGCCAAATCTGCAGTCACCATTCTTCCTTCTAATATTTGTCTTTTAAAATCCGACACATCCTTTGTAGAAAGGCCATCAACATAAACCATAAAGTTTTGGTTTACCGTGGAAAAATTAAATGAAAAAACTTCCAATTCATCAGACATATCCATCAATTCAGAAAGCTTAAAACGAACTTCATATTGCTGTCCTGATTCCAATAACTCATCTGGTCTAAATTCAATTGTATTAGAATTAACCCACCATGCTTCACCAGGAATAGAAGGAGAAAACTCGAACAAATCAGCTGCAATTGGAGCATCGTAATTAATCTCTCCATCGTAATCTTCTGTCAATTGAATTTGAATAGTAGATTCTTTAGAAATCATTCCAGAAGTATAAGCTCCTATGTAAGATGCGAATTCCGAATTGACTCTCATTTTTTTCTGAACTTGCTCCGAGCACCCCTGCGTAATGAGTAGTAAGAAAACTAAAAATGCTGCTTTGAATAGTTGATTATATTTTTTCATGATGCTTGTGTTTAATGAATTAGCAATAAATTACTTACCTAAAAAGTAACCTACTACAATTCTATTGCAATTTACATATATATTAAAGACTAAATGATTAAGTGTTATGTAAATTTGATTATTCGTTTAACCATTCTAGAATTTATACTTTTGCAATTGTGATTCCACTCATTTCGATAATAATGCCCGTTAAAAATGCTTCTGCATTTTTAGATGAATGCATTGAATCTATTATTAAACAAAGCTATTCTAACTGGGAATTAATTGCTGTGAATGACAATTCGACAGATGCTACATTAGATAAATTAAATTCCTATGCGTTGAATGAAAGCCGAATCATAATTTTGAACAATCATGGCAATGGCATTATTGATGCGTTGAACACAGGATACAATATTTCCAAAGGGGAATTGATAACCCGTATGGATGCAGATGATATAATGCCAACTATAAAATTAAGTGCGTTAAAAGAAAAACTAGTTACATCTGGAAAAGGGTTTTTAGCTACTGGATTAGTCAAATATTTCTCTCGTGGGAATTTAGGAGATGGCTATCTTAAATATGAAAAATGGTTGAATGATTTATGTTTAAATGAATCCAACTTTTCTGAAATCTATAAGGAATGTTCAATCCCATCACCATGCTGGATGGTGTGGAGAAATGATTTTGATAAATGTGGAGGTTTTACTTCAGAAACCTATCCTGAAGATTATGATTTAGCATTTAGAATGTATAAACATAAAATGAACATCCTTGGGTCGAGTGAAATCTTACATTACTGGAGAGATTCTGAAAACAGAGCTTCTCGTACAGGTGACAACTACAAAGACAATCGTTTTCTCAATTTGAAAGTTAGTTACTTTTTAGATATTGATTTCACCCCAAAAAAGAATCTATTCTTATGGGGAGCAGGTAAAAAAGGAAAAGAAATTGCCAAACTACTTTTAAAATCTAATACTAAATTCCAATGGTTATGTAATTCACCTTCAAAAATAGGACACAATATATATGACGTTATCATGGAAGATTCTGAATCAGCTAGCTTAAATGATTCTCAAATTATTATTGCCGTAGCAAACGAAGAGGAACAAAAAGAAATACTGAAGCAAGTATTAAAGTTTAAAAACGTTAAATATTTCTACTTTTGTTAATTAGAAAAAACTATTTCATAAATGACAGTTACAGAACTTTACAAAGCTTTTAATTTTTTTGATAAAAACCTTGATCTTGAACTAAATGAAAAAGGGCCAGGTGATATTGAATATCGCCTAAAAGTTGAAAGAAAACATCTAAGTTCTCCTGGGGTTGGTCATGGTGGAATGGTTGCTGCGATGATGGATGCTGTTATTGGTACAACTGCACTTTCGCAGGTTTTCCATGAAAGAAAGTTAGTCTCTACAATAGAATTTAAAATCAATTACTTTAAACCAATTTTTGAAGATGATGTTTTAATTGGAACAGGTGATATAGAATTTCAAGGGAAAAGTATTATTGCTTGTAGCGGAAAAATTATCAAATTGGATTCAGGAGAATTAGTTTCAAAATCACTAGGGACTTTTAACATTTATCCAATGGAGAAAAGAGGCCTTAAACTTGATTTTGATTAGCTTTATTAAAATAAACACTTTACTAACAAGCTAATTACCATACCTTCCAATAAATAAACTTTTTATTGCCAAATATTATAATATATTTGTAATCGCTTGATTTAAATAAGCTATTGTTAATGTTGACCAAACGACTACTTTTAATTACCATTTTGATTCTCTCTTTCTCAACGTTCTTTACGAGCTGTAAAGAAGAAGAAAAAGTAATAGTTCCAAAAATCAGCGAAGGAGTTCTTCATTTTGAGCTAAGCTATCCATACTATGAGGATGCTTTTATGGCTAGTATCATGCCTGATGAAATGGAAATGACATTTAAAAACAATGTTTACAGAAACCACGTATCGCAAGGAGGTTTGTTTTCATCAACTGTTATTGCGGATTGCAACAACGAAACGCTAATTCTCCTTTTAGATTTAGGACCAAAAAGAATTTATTGTTTGCTAGATAAATCCTTGACAGACACAATGCTATTGAATTATCCTACCCCAGATATTCTCCGTTTAAATGAATTTGATTCAATTTCTGGAGCTTTCTGCGAAAAGAAAAGTGCAATATTTGACCATCTTGAAGATGGATATGATGTTGAGTTGTTTGAGACAGCTGATATTGACATAAAGAATAGTAACTGGTGTAACCAATATAAAGAAATTGAAGGAGTCTTATTAGGATACGAAATTGAACAATTTGGAATTCAAGCAAGAATGATAGCGACAAAGCTCGACTCTGTTGAAGTTAACGATTCTATTTTTAATATTCCACAAGGTTTTAAAGAGGTTACTTTAGACAGAATGCTTTTTGAAATGGATGAAATTTCAAAATCATTTTCATACTAAAATTCGACCAAATTATCTGGTCAAATTACCGCCCAGACTAATTAACATCTATTAACAACTATAAAAAAATCTAATTCATTACTTTTGGCTTAGAAATTTTTATTCTTGTGTTGGCACGAAAATTGAAAATTCACAAAAAACAAAATTTATAAAAAATGAAGACTAGATTATTAACACTTTTAAGCTTAATTCTTCTTGTAGGAAGCGTTAGTGCACAAACATTCGAAGGAAAAATCACATTTGGTATTGACTATGAACTGCCTGAAGCTATGGAAGCTCAGCGTTCTATGTTACCCTCTGAAATGATTATTTATATTACAAAAGGTCATGTTCGAATTGAACAAAAAACAATGATGGGTGACCAAAATGTAATTACTGATACAAAAGCGAAAACATCTGTATTACTAATGAATATGATGGGAAAGAAAATGGCCATAACAATGGCTGATGATGGAAAAGAAAAAGCGGAGCCAAAAATCGAATACTCTAGCGATACAAAAAAGATTGCTGGTTACGAGTGTAAAAAAGCTACATATACAACTACAGATGAAGCTGGTGAAGATCAAGAAATGGAAGTTTACTATACAGAGGAGATTCCTTCTGAGGCAAATGATAAACTTCCTGGACTAAAAGGTTACCCATTAGAATACACAATTAACTCTCAAGGTATGTTAATGACATTAACTGCAAAAACGGTTTCTAAGGAAAAAATTTCTAAAAAGATGTTTGAAATTCCTGAAGGATATGAAGAAATGTCAATGGAAGATTTCATGAAATCAATGGGACAATAATTCTATTAAATCTTAATTAAAAAAGCTACTTACATTTTAAGTAGCTTTTTTTTTGCTCTGTTGCTAACATTTATTCGTTTATAATAGCATTTATCCCTCTCTGTTTTCTTGGTCTATTCTATTACTTTTGGTATTGTTAGATAATATCTTCCATGGCTAAAAGTAAAAATGCATATAAAAAGAATGAACCTTCCAAAAAGAAGAGCTCTAAGAAAAAAGGGGATTCAAAATTCAAAAACTTTGTATCCTTTCTGAAAGACGAGCGATTACATAAATCAATCGGGCTATTATTTATTCTATTTTCCTTTTACTTATTTATTGCTTTTACATCTTACTTATTTACTTGGACAGTTGATTACAACCTTGTCGACGGTAAATCGTTTTCGTTTGTTTTTTCTGATGACTCAGTTCAGGTTACTAATTGGCTTGGTAAATTAGGAGCATTTTCTGCTCATAAGTTTTTAAAAGTTTGGTTTGGAATCTCTTCTTATGTGTTTCCTTTTGTGTTTTTTATTATCGGCGTAAGAGTTTTGTTTAAAGTTCGATTATTACCAATCGTAAAGTCCCTTAAAATATCTATCGTACTATTAGTATGGCTATCTATTTGTATGGGGTACTTTTTTGCAAGCCCGTATGACTTTATGGGAGGATTATACGGAGCTCAAATTGTTTCATGGATAACCAATATTGCAGGAAGTGTTGGAGCTGCTTTCTTTGTCTTCTTCACTGCCTTTTTATCCGTTATCGTACTTTTCAACCCATCATTTGGCTGGATTAACAAATTAATTGCTTCAGTTAAAAATGACAACCCTGATTTTATTCCAGAAGAAGAAATAGAAGCTCAAAACACAATTAGAGACGAAGAGATAATTGAAGAGGAAGTAGCTGAACCAATTGAATTTCCATTGGAGGAGGAAGAAGTAACAAAAGAAGAAATAGTAACACCTTCGCTTGACTTAGAAACTGAACCTAAACCTCTTATTGAAGAGACACCTGTTGAAGATTCAAAAGAACTAGAAGTTGAAGCCCCAAAAGAAGAAGAAGCTTTAAGCGAATCTGAACTAGATGACAAAGTAAAAGAGTTTGGATTATATGATCCTAAACTTGATTTATCGCAATACCAATTGCCTGGCATCGAATTATTAGCGGATCATGGAAGTGGAAATATTCAAGTTAACAAAGAAGAACTTGAATTAAACAAAAACAAAATTATAGAAACACTTGGTCACTATAAGATTGAAATTTCGAAAATTAAAGCTACGATTGGCCCAAGTGTAACACTTTATGAGATTGTTCCTGCTGCTGGTGTTAGAATTTCGAAAATTAAAAACCTAGAAGATGATATTGCATTAAGCTTATCTGCATTAGGTATTAGAATTATTGCTCCAATGCCAGGTAAAGGAACAATCGGGATAGAGGTTCCGAATTCAAGTCCTGATATTGTTTCTATGAAAACTTTAATTGCTTCTGATAAATTCCAAAATTCAAAAATGGAATTACCAGTCGCTTTAGGTAAAACAATCTCTAATGAGACTTTCGTTACAGATTTAACAAAGATGCCACACCTTTTAATGGCAGGTGCAACTGGTCAAGGTAAATCAGTTGGTTTAAACGCCATTTTAGTTTCACTACTTTATAAAAAACACCCTTCTCAAGTAAAATTTGTTTTGGTTGATCCAAAAAAAGTAGAATTAGCTATTTACAATAAGATAGAACGACATTTCTTAGCAAAACTTCCAGATGATGGCGATGCTATAATTACGGACACAAGTAAAGTTGTAACAACTTTAAATAGTCTTTGTGTTGAAATGGATCAACGATATGAACTACTGAAAGAAGCATTGGTAAGGAACATTAAAGAATACAATCAGAAATTTATTAATAGAAAATTAAACCCTGAGAAGGGACACAGATATCTGCCTTATATAGTTTTAGTTATTGATGAATTTGCGGATTTGATTATGACAGCTGGAAAAGAGGTGGAAACTCCTATTGCTCGTTTAGCTCAATTAGCACGTGCTATCGGTATACATTTAATTGTAGCAACACAAAGACCTTCTGTAAATGTTATTACAGGTATTATCAAAGCTAACTTTCCTGCACGTATAGCATTCAGGGTAACATCAAGTATTGATTCTAAAACGATTCTAGATACTGGTGGTGCTAATCAGTTAATTGGACGTGGCGATATGTTGTTTTCAAATGGAAATGAAGTGGTGAGAATCCAATGTGGATTTGTTGATACACCTGAAGTTGATGAAATAGTAGATCATATTGGAACACAACGTGGTTATCCAGAAGCATTCTTACTCCCTGAATTTATAGATGAAGCAGCAGAATTAAAGGAAATAGATGATGAACTTGACTCTCTTTTTGAAGATGCAGCAGAAATAATTGTAAATAGTCAGCAAGGTTCAGCATCTTTGCTGCAACGAAAATTAAAACTGGGATACAATAGAGCTGGCAGAATAATAGATCAATTAGAAGCTACCGGATTGATTGGTGGACATAGAGGAAGTAAAGCAAGAGAAGTATTAATTCCAGATGTACTCGCTTTGGAACAGTTTTTGAAAGACCTCCGAGACAAAGGGAAACTGAATTAACAAACACATTATGAAACGTATATTATTATCAATAACATTAGGGCTATTTTTATTCAATGTAAATGCTCAAGACAATAAAGATGCATTAGCTAAGAAAATCTTAACCGAGCTAAGCGAGAAAACAAAAACTTACAAGTCAATGAGTATTGATTTTAAGTTAACTATTAAAAGTAAAGATGTAAATGAATCTCAAGCTGGAAAGGCACAAACAAAAGGATCTAAATTTCATTATACTACATCAGATAGAGAAGTATTTTGCGATGGCGAAACTGTTTGGTCTTATATAGAAGATGACAATGAATGTTATATTGATGACGTAGAAGATGTTAGTGATTTCAATCCAAGCGAAATAATGACAATTTGGGATAAGAATTTTAATCACCAATATGTGAAAGAAGTAACTGCTGGATCAAATATTCATGAAATAAAGCTTTTCCCTTCTAATCCAAAAGATAGCAAATACCACACTATTGTACTTACAATTGATAGGAACAAAAAACAAATCAAAAAAGTATTGATTAAAACAAAGGATGGATTAACCCTTATTTTTTCTATTACAAAATTTGTTGCGAATTCAGAAATTAGCGACTCCGTTTTTAAGTGGCAAAAAGCTAAACACCCAGGTGTTTCTGAAGAGGATAATAGATAAACCTAATTGAACCAATTAAAAAAAGCCAGCCAATTACTTTTGGCTGGCTTTTTTATTTATACTTAATTTTCTTCCCCAACCTAATTGAAGGCTTTTCAAATAAAATGTAAAAGACCTTTGCTCCTATTAGACTAAAGATAAAAGCTGCTGGTATTATTATATATGGCGATAAGCTAATATATCGCTCTTGTGAAAGAAAAAACAATAACCAACCTCCGAAAAAACCATGAGTAAGATATAACGAATATGATATTTTGCCAATTTCATTTGATAATTTAAAAGATGGTTTTATCACTAGGAATAGAAGCAGTGTAATGGCACTGGTAATAAAATCCTCTAAATAATAATAACGTAACAAGACTATCAATAGTAAACCAAGAAAAACATAAGAGGAGTTTAAGAATTTTTTAGAATACACATCATACATGATAATCCCCAAACTAAAATAAGGCATATTAACAAGCACGGACTGATGATCCATTGTACGTACTCCTAAAGCTATTAACACAGCTAAGAGTAAGTACTTTATCCAAAGTCTATATTGAAACAAAGGTAACAATAGACCTATCAGTAAATAAAATTGAAATTCAATACCCAAGGTTGAAAAAATAGGGTTTATCCAAGTTCCTCCTTCCCAAATATCAACGGTAAATGTTATGTTCGCAATAATATTCCAATAATCCAACTTTAGGTGACTTTGCCAAAAAACAGAAACTAGTGATATAGCTAGAATTACCATAAAATATACAGGGATTATTCGTATTGCTCTTTTTAATACATATTTACCATAATGAACAATTTTGTACCCTGATCTTGTAAGAGCTAAACTTATCACAAATCCAGAAATAATATAGAACATTTCAACCCCTTGAGCACCGTAAGTAGCAATACTTTTTATAGTTTCATTCGAATAAATATCGTCTAAACCATTGTTAAAACAAATAAAATGAAAAGCAAGAACTGAACATGCTGCGATTGCCCGAAGCGTTTCTATATATCCTATGTGCTGTCCTTTTGACAATTTTGAATTACTTAATTATTTTTTCTTTGCAACAAATCGAATTACATCAGATTTTCCTTGATGAAATATACCTTCACTTAAATTCAAAGTTTTGTTTTCTGCAATTTCAATATCAAAATCAACAAACGCAGATTCCAAATCTTTTAGTACATACATCACCTTGTCATTTTGAGGTCCTCCTGTTCCATTCTTCATTTGCTCAACACTATAACCTTCAACAACCAGCTTCCCCCCTACTTTTAATAAGGTTTTAATTTTCTCAAAAAACACCTGCTGCATTTGTTTTGGAAAATGTGCAAATATCAGTGCTATACAATCAAACCTATCCTCGCTATTAAAATCAGCTATATCCATTAAATCATACACTATTTCCACTTTCATTTCAGAAGCGAGTGACATAGCTTTCTTTTTACCTTCTTCACTAGTATCAAAAGCGTAAACATCCCAACCATTTGCAGAAGCATAAACAGCATTCCTTCCTTCACCTTCAGCCGGAAGCAAAACTTTACCTATAGTCATTTTTCTAAGCTCTTCTTTAAAAAATAAGTTAGGTTCTTTGCCATACACAAACTCCGACTTGCTATATCTCTCGTTCCAAAATTCTTTCATTGTTCAAAATTACTTATTTAACTGAAATTACAGTCAGGGTTCCAATTAAAGAAAACCCTGACTGAGTAATTAATTCAAATCTTTAAACCTATGACACCCATTCGACCCTGCCTGCCGGCAGACAAGGTTCGCTCAGGGTAAACTATGCTTCATTTCCGTTCATACCTTTACTCCAATTACACATACATCATCTATCTGTTCTTGGTTTCCTTTCCAATTATCAAAAGCCAATTCCAATTCTTTACGTTGTTTACCCATTTCCATTTCTGAAATTGATGACAACAATGTTCGAAATCGTTTACGATTGAATTTCTTGATATTATCGCCACCAAATTGATCCGTATATCCATCTGAAAATAGATAGATTTTATCATCTTCATTCACTAGTAAATCAACTGAAGTAAATTTTTTTTCATAATCTTCTAAATATCCTACAGAGCTCAATCCGCTTTTATATTCGAAGACTTCTTTATTTCGAACCAACACTAAAGGCCTTCCTGCTCCACAGTATGAAAGTATTCCAGTATTGTAATCTAAAGCACAGAATGCTATATCCATTCCATCTCTAGTGGTTCCATTAGTTAAATTTTCATTGAATAACGTTGTTATCCCATCATCCAAAAGTTCAATAATTTCAGATGGGGTAGTTATGCCCTTTAATCTTATGATTTCACGTAACAACGTATTTCCTGCGATATTTAACATAGCACCTGGAATTCCATGTCCAGTACAATCGCCTACAGCAAAATACACTTTATTAGAAGTTCTATAAATCCAATAAAAATCACCACTAATAATATCTTTAGGCTCATACATAACAAAAGCATCATTAAAAGCAGACTGAAACAATCTTTCATTTGGTAAAATAGCTTGCTGCAAACGGCTAGCATAAGTCATACTGGCTTCAAATTCTTGAGACTTCTGTTCAAGAACGTTTACTTTTTCTTGTAACGTTTCTATGTATGTCAATGACATAACTTAAAATTTAAAATGTGAAAAATGATTTTCAATTGAATCAAAAGGCAATTGACACCTTATTAATTGGGGCTACTTTCTAAAGCCCATAAAACACGTAGGATTGACATTAGAATAACGCCCCCTAATATTGGTAAAATTAATATATGTGTTTATTTGTTTCATTGATGGCACAAAGATTATACAATGAATTTTACAATTCAAAATTATATTCCGTTTATTATGAAAAATAAATATAATAAGTTAAACAACTTTCCACCCAAACACAAGCATATCATCTAATTGTTCCATACCACCTTGCCAGTCATCCATTTTAGTCGCCAGATAGTTTTCTTGTTCTGACAAAGGAATTCCCCCCATTTGAATTAGGATTTCTTCAAATCGTTTGAAATAAAGTTTCTTGCCTTTACCTCCTCCTTTTTGATCATAAACGCCATCTGAGAACATAAAGATTTGATCATTTTTTTCAAGCTGTAATTGGTGTTCAACAAATTTAAACCCTTCTTTGAAGTTATTTCCTATAAAATGCCTACAGCCATTATATAAAGTAGTTTCACCATTCCTTAATAAAACCATTTTATGAAGCGCTGATGAAAATTCAACTGAATTTGTATCTAGAGATATTCGACAGATAATGATATCCATTCCATCCTGAACTTGTTCATCAATATCACTGTTTAGTTTTAATCTTATTTCACTATTTAATTCTTCTAAAATTTGAGAAGGTTTATAATCTGGATTAATGGAAACTATTTTATCCAAACTTGAAATCCCTATTATACTCATAAAAGCTCCTGGAACACCGTGACCCGTACAATCAGAAATAACTAAAATAACATCATTTGATTCTTTGATGTATTTAAACCAATAAAAATCTCCACTAACCACACTTTGCGGATTATAGTAAATAAATGAATTTGGCAACTTTTCAATTATTGCTTTCTTCGAAGGAAGTAGTGCTCTTTGAATTCTTTTAGCATATTGTATGGAATCCTTAATTAAATCATGTTGTATAGATATTTTTTCATTTTGAACTTCTGCTTCAATTTTTAAACTCTCCACATCTGAAAAAGCCCTACCAAAACGAGCGGCAAATATTAAGGACATTGTGAAAATGAATGCTACAAAAGCTGTACTTACAAGTATAGGACTTGGAATAAACAAATTGGCATATTCTGATAATGCAAGACCCACAGCCAACATTAATACTCCAAAACTCAATATCGCCCAACCAGCACCAAACACTTTTTGCCTAAAAGCTTTTATATATACTATCAAAGAATAAATAATCAACACCAACAGCAGTATATTATTCGGGATTACAAAATATGTAAATATCGATGCTGGTAGAATTATCGTTGCAACAATAATTATGATATAAGTATAAGAAATAAACTGAACCAAACGCTTTGACGTTTGCTCCTTAAATGAATAATAAATGAAGTTTAAAAAATAATAAACAGAGAAAAACAGAGCCAAATACTCAACTCTAATAGCAATTTCCCATGGTAACCATGGCATAATTATTAATAAACTTCTAGATCCAACAATTAGTACCCTAACAGCAAAAGAAAAGCAAAACAATCCAAAAAACATGGCACTTTTATCCTTTTTATAGAAAAAATACATCCCAAAGAAAAATAGCCCTATAACCATGCAAGAGCCACCTAACAACAAATCAGCCAATGATATACTTTCTTTTTTCGATAACAAATAATCTACGTTTCCCAATACAATAGCATGTTGAACCCCTCCATTTCTATGTTGGAAATTTGAAACTTGAAGCGTAATTTCTAACACTTCACTTGTATCATCTAGAACAACAAATTGAGGCACCCATTTAGCCACTGACCCCTCATAAGATTGGCTTACATTTCCAACTTTTTTCACCAAACTACCATTGATAAACAAATTATATGAATTGTGGATATCTCCAAGCTGAAATGCCAGAATTGGTCTATTGGGGTCTAACTTTACTGTCGTTTTAAACGTTGCAAAACCAGTAGCAGTGTAATCATCTCCATTATAGTTTTTCCAAAACTCAGGAATGTGCTCTAAAGAGAAGTTTGATAATTTATCATTAGGTCCTAGCAAGGTATCCCAGTAAAACTCCCAATCTCCAGTTAACTCTATTGCTGTATCTCTAGCAAAATCAATATCAGTAAAATCAAATACACTTTTCGCTATTTTATCTTGAGAAAAGAATAAATTACTGCCTATAAAAAACAGAAGTGAAAAGCCATATTTAATTAACCAGCTATACTTCAATAGAAATCAAATTTATTTGAATATCAGCCATTTCAGTATATTCTTCTCCTAACTCTTTCATGTCTATATCTGGTTCATCATAATACCAATCAATGGAAAAATTAATTCCCTTAGAACCTAATGATTTGAGACAATAAATCAATTTTAATATGAATTTACTTGACGAGGAATTTAAATAATCAAATGCAAATTTGAAATTAACAGTTCCTTCTATCATACTACTTTCTAGATTATTCAACCAATCAATTAAATCCTGATAAAACGCATGAGTATCCTCAGGTCTTGAATCTCCTGATATCTCAAAATGACCATTTTCAACATCAAAAACAACTTTTGGCGTATAGCTAGTCCCCTCTAATTCAAATACCTCCATACTAAACTACTGTATTTATTTTTACCTGAAATGAAAAGAAATCTTGATCTTCATTAACTGGTTTTATTTGATACTCTATCTTATTATTAGCTTTTAAAGCAATATCTATTAACCCTAAACCAACATCGTTACTATCGCTATCCAACTGCTCTGAAATAGTTGCTTTATAAAGCATTTTTAATCCATCTCGATCTAAACCGTTAATCTTATCTAAACTATTTTCAAGTTTATCAGTAATGCTCTTTTGTATAATATTACCTGTTCCAATGAAGAATAAACCTTCTAATTTTCCGATAATAAAAATTGAATCTCTACCAGAACTGGACACTCCATGGTCACTAATATTCTCTAAGCATTCAACTGCAATATTGTAAATCTTTTTACGCAAAGAATACTCAATTTTAAATTCTTGAAATTTCTTCTTTACTATTTCCAGTAAAACATTTACAACATCTGATGTTATATGTCCTTTATAAAGAAATTCCATATGTTCCTCGACAACAGAACGATGAAGACTAAACAAACTTTTATTATCAAACTCTCCCATACCAACAACTATAATTCTAAAATCTAAACCTCATAAACCCTGTACTCAAAGATAACGTAGGACCATTACTTACGAAAAATGTAATAGCATCTTTTGAAGCGATTCCAGCTTCGAAAGATCCTTTCCCCATTACAAATGTTACTCCTATTGGAATTGACATATCATAATTCCCCCCCGTCATAACACCAGCAGATAAACGAACCCATGGTAACGGTTGAACATCACCTCCAAAACCAATAATTGCATTTTCATAACTTCCTGGACCTGGAACTTCATTTGTAGGCAATATCATATCAAAACCAAGCTCTATCTTTTTCCCTAACTCAATGCTTGCTCCAAAACGGACAACAGTAGGCAATTTCACGGTTCTTGATTCTAATCCGTTGTAATCAAATAATCCATTCTCACCTAATACATCCCCTAATTGAGCTGCCATATTATAGTTTTCCAATCCAGCAGATTCAGTATTAAAAACTAAAGTATCTTTTACTGTATACACATTCCCATCCCATGTCATTGAACCAATATTATTAACCGCTAAACCTATTTTTAACTTATTAAAAAGCAAAACATTAACTCCAAAATCCAACCCAAAACCATGTCCAACTGGTTTAGGTATAAACGAATTTGAAATAGAATCTGCACTAGGATTTATAGCTGCTTCAGCTCCGTAATCGATTCCAAAAGCAGATGACATTGAAGAAAATGCTTGCATTTGCCCATCTCCATTTGATGTTATATCCACATATGCCATTCCTTGAAAATATTTCACCCCAACTCCCGCATACAATGCAAATACACTATCCTTTTCAATAATCTTTCTACCGTATGATAAATTATACTCTCTTGTCCAAGAAAGAGATATTTGGCTACCCGTAAATAGTTTTGATATATTACTTGGTAAAGAAGCTAAACCACTAATTATAGAGTCTTGGTTCAAACCACTTACCATGCTTGTATCATTCAATACCATAGATGTATCACCATTGGGTAACATTACCATTAACGAATCAAAGTAGGGTGCTGTTTTACCTAAGAAAAGTATCTCGGAAATATCTTTGTTAAATTTTGAATACCAACTTAGATTATCGTTAATTCTAAATGCAATTCCACCAAATTTATCAGTATGATAAGCAAATCCAAAAGAACCATAATTAACATTTAAAGCCAAACCAGCCTCAGAAAAATCCTTTGCTGCTTCTACCTTTTCATCATAAGTAAAGGACGCACCTTCTTCTCGTCTAATTGCAGATTTAAACTCGTCTCTAAGTGTTTGCTTAGATAATGCCCCAGAATGAATAGAATATGTAAACTCATTAAATCCCATAGCAAATTTCTTATCTTCAAATTCAAGATGCCATCCCAAATTTGCAGGGTTTATGCCTAATGCCTGATAATCCGTAACAAAAGTTGTAGCTCCCCCTCTACCTGTTGCAGTAAACGAACTATACTCAATCTGTCCGAATAAATTTAGGCTACTTATTAAAAGTGCAATTAGAATAACTTTTTTCATATAGTTTCTTGTTAGATTTTATAAATATAATTCATAGATGTATTAATTGCAAAATTCTCCTTGTTGTTATCAATCATTAAATGATATGCGTACAAAATTCACTGCTAATAAAGAGAATGGTAATGATGAAATTTATCGAATACCCCACAAATAAGCAATAAAACATATTTATAACTGAATATTGTCATCTTTTCAATCTTAAAGCTCTTTTAATTTTGCTAATAAATATATCTTTGCTAATAAATATATAAATAATAGATAAATATGAAAGAATCAATTGAGCTAAATCAAGGAGAAATTAAAATTGAATTAAACGCTACATCTAAGGGAAAAATAACTTTTAAGGAACTAGGTCTATCGGATGATGATTTAGTGTTAGATAATGGGTTGTTGCGATTAGTATTTGATATTACACAAATTACAGCAAATCACTTCTTTAAAATGCCAACCGTAGAAATATCATATAAAGAAGAAGTTGGAGAAACACATTGGCAATGTGATTATAATGGTGATACAATTTTAGATAAAATGGATCATCATGGGCATTCTACAGTTATTTTGATGAACAGAAAGAAACTAGATGAATTAGAACATCGTCATGAAAATAGACTTGTCATTCATGCAGAATTCCCTCAGAAAGTACATTTAAGTTCTGAAGGATCTTATATAAACATATTCGCATAAATTTAAAAGAGCTCTTCGGAGCTCTTTTTTTTTGGATACTACATTAATTCTTTTACTATTCTTTCAATAGTATAACCTTCTGCTTCAGCCATATAATTTCTAACCAAACGATGGCGTAAAATTGGCTCTGCAACTGCTTGTACGTCTTCAATGTCAGGAGAGTATTTTCCATTTATTGCAGCGTGGCATTTTGCTCCAATTATTAAGTATTGAGAAGCTCTTGGGCCTGCTCCCCAAGAGACATATTTATTAATCATTTCTGGAGAATCCGGAGTGTTAGGTCTCGTTTTCGTACTTAATTTAACTGCATATTCCATTACATTTTCTGGTACAGGAATTCTACGAATCAATTGCTGAAAATAAACGATATCTTCCGCGCTAAGTATATGATTTAAATCCACTTTAGAATCTGAAGTTGTAGCTTTTACAATTGCTAACTCCTCTTCGTAAGATGGATAATCAACCCAAACGTTAAACATAAACCTATCTAACTGCGCTTCTGGTAGTGGGTATGTACCTTCTTGCTCAATAGGATTTTGAGTCGCTAAAACAAAAAATGGCTTATCCAGTTCGAAACGTTGTCCAGCTGTTGTTACAGCTTTTTCTTGCATTGCTTCTAAAAGAGCCGCTTGTGTTTTAGGAGGGGTACGGTTTATCTCATCCGCTAATATGATATTGGAGAATAATGGCCCTTTTATAAATTTAAACTTTTTATTCTCATCTAAAATTTCAGCACCAATAATGTCAGAAGGCATTAAATCCGGCGTAAACTGTATTCTGTTAAAAGACAAGCCCAAAACATCTGATATTGTATTAACCAATAATGTTTTTGCTAAACCAGGCACACCAACCAACAAACAATGACCTCCACTAAATATCGAAATAAGAACCTGATTTACAACCTGCTCTTGTCCAACAATTACTTTACTAATTTCTTTCTTTAATGCTTTGTGTTTTTCAACCAAAGCGTCCACTGCTTCCACGTCCGTTTTGTACATCTTCTCAATAATTTTGTCTAAATATAATTGTTTTTTCTCTTCTGCATAAAAATTCATTTCTACTTTCTAAGATACTAACTATCTTAGCCAACTAATATTGTAGAATTTATCTAAATGAACGAACCTTTTCATATAATTAATCCAACCGGACCAAGAGCGCCTATTGTAATCAGTGTCCCGCATTGTGGTCTAGACTTCCCAGAAGAACTAAAGAGTTCATATCATTCCGAACTAAGAAACCAACCAGATGATACGGATTGGTTCGTACAAAAACTTTACAATTTTGCATCTGAATTGGGAATTACAATCATTTATGCAAAATACAGCCGTTGGGTAATTGATTTAAACAGAGACCCTGAAAGTACTCCATTATATAGTGATGGAAGAATAATCACGGGTCTAACAACTTTAACAGATTTCTTTGGAAAAGACATTTACATTGACAATGCGCATACTCCAGATAAACAAGAGGTGGATCGAAGATTAAAACATTACTATTGGCCATATTATTCTAAAATTGAATCTTTATTAAACGATTTAAAAGCTGAATTCAGCAATGTTTTGCTTTGGGATGCACACTCCATCCGCCAATCTGTCCCAACAATTCGAAAAGAAAATTTTCCTGATTTGATTTTAGGAAACAATGATGAAAAAACAGCCCATCCAACTCTTATAAAATCTGCCCTAAACAGTTTAATAAGCAACAATGTGGAAGTAACGCACAACACACCATTTAAAGGTGGCCATATCACTCGTTACTTTGGTGATCCAGAAAACGGAATACATTCACTTCAATTAGAAATGGTGAAGAAATTATACATGGATGATGATGAATTGACTTTTTCTGAAGAAAGAGCAAATGAGATTAGAAAAACTTTACTCCCAACCTTTGAAAAACTCATTAAATCATTAAATACACTTTAGCCAAAATAAATGAAGCAATATACATTTAAAGGAATTTTACAAAACGAAGGCTGGATAGAAAACGCAGGCGTAACTATTGACAGAGATGGTATTATAGTTGACATTGAGCAAGTACAGTCCTCTGAGATTGATTTTGGCTATGCTCTTCCTGGATTTCAAAATGCGCACTCTCATGCTTTCCAATATGCTATGGCAGGACTTGCCGAAAAACATGATGCAAATGCAACGCATGGTGATTTTTGGAGCTGGAGAGAAGCGATGTACAAACTAGCTTTAAATGTTTCTCCTAATCAATTGGAAGCCATAGCTACAATGCTCTATTCTGAAATGGTTCGTCACGGATATACAAGTGTTGCAGAATTTCATTATGTACATCATGATAAGAATGGACACCAATACGACAACCTAGCTGAAATGGGAAGTCGACTTATTGCTGCGGCCGAAACGACAGGTATCAACATAACGCTTGTTCCCATTTTTTATCAAAAAGGTGGATTTGGTATTGAACCAAATGCTGGACAGAAAAGGTTTATTTCTTCAAATATTGATGATTACTTAAAATTACTAGACGCAAGTCAGGCTGCTTGTAAACAATATAAAGGCGCAAATATTGGAATCGGAATTCACTCTATGAGAGGTGTTGAGCCAAATGACATAGCAGAAATTGCAAAATTTGGACCCCAAAACTTGCCGTTCCACATTCATATTTCGGAACAATTAAAAGAAATTGAAGATTCCATTAACTACCTTGGTAAAAGACCGGTTGAATGGCTAGCTGAAAACGTTGAATTATCTGATCGATTTCATTTAGTTCACGCAACACACCTTACAGAAAATGAGACAGTTTCAATTGCACAATCTGGGGCTAATGTTGTTATCTGCCCTACTACAGAAGGAAATCTAGGTGATGGCATATTTCCTTTAAGAAAATTCCAAGAACTTGGAGGAAAATGGAGTATTGGAACGGATAGTCATGTAAGCTTAAACCCTTTAGAAGAACTTCGTTTACTCGATTATGGACAACGATTAACCTCTCACAAAAGAAACACATATAATTCTGCCAATCAAGGAGATAGTGGCTTATACGCTGTAGAAATGGCTTCTACTGCTGGCAGAAAAGCTATGAATAATTATGAAGAAAAATTCTTTGAAATTGGCAAACCTTTAAATGCATGTATCTACAATCATAAAGCGCCTTTAATAGGAACCTCTTCTATTGAAAACATGGCTTCTACATTGGTCTATTCCTCGGATGCATCAATGCAATCGGGAACTATTGTAAATGGGAAGGAAATAGTTAAGAATGGTAAACACATAAATGATGAATCCATTTCCAATAAGTTTTTTGAAACCCTAAAAGAATTAGGAAATAGATAGAACGTAAATAAAATCAGTTCTTGTTTTCTATTTTTATAGAAAACAAATTATTATTTCAGAATCTAAAAAAATAAAAGGAAGAGGCGCTCAAATAAGCGTCAAAAACAGGTTCTCATCAACCGAATATTCAAAAGATGAAGACTATATTGATCTTTCTATTCACGAAATTGAGGCTGGTCAAAAAACGGAGTACATAAAAGTATTCCCTAAGAAAATTGTTAATAATGTATCTAATAAAAATGTACCATCTGATTATTCAATGAATCCTTATCAAGGCTGTGAACATGGCTGTATTTACTGCTATGCAAGAACCACTCACGACTATTGGGGATACAATGCTGGACTTGATTTTGAAAGAAAAATACTCTATAAATCAAATGCCGTTGAATTACTGAAAAAGCAACTCAACTCTAAACGATGGAAACCTTCTCCAATTTTTCTATCTGGAAATACAGACTGCTACCAACCCATCGAGAAAAAACTCCAATTAACAAGAGATCTCTTAAAGGTGTTATTAGAATACAAACACCCTGTTAGAATACTAACAAAAAATAGTTTGATTGAAAGAGATATAGATATTCTATCCGAACTGGCTAAACTTAACTTAGTGAGCACTGCTATGAGTTTTACATCTCTCGACAACAAATTGCGCTCAAACCTTGAACCGAGGACATCTTCAGCCAAAAACAAATTGAAAACAATAGAAAAGTTAGCCAACAACAACATTCCTATTCAAATATTAATCGGACCAGTAATACCCGGACTAAACAGTCATGAAGTACCAGATATTATCGAACAAACAGCTAATGCTGGAGCTAACTGGGCAGGACATACTATTATTCGTGTTTTTGGAGCTACCCTAATTGTCTTTGAAGATTGGATGGAAAAAACCTATCCTAACCAAAAAAATAAAGTGATGCAATACATTACAGGCGCAAACAAAAAGACACATGAGGCTGCAGAAACCTCAAGAATGATTACTTCTCTTGTCAATATTTCGAGAAATAAACACATGAAAAAACCAAATTTAGAACTCGAAACAAGCCTCTTTTCAGTACCAAAAGACCAACTCACTTTATTTTAAACTATTGCAATCTTTTTAGTTTCCTTTACTATATTTGCTTGCATGAATAGTGATAATTGGAGTATGCAAAATTTGAGATATTGCTCTTTAGAATGGTTGGAAGATAACATTGTTCTAGCAAAATTCAATAATGGACTCACCATAGATAAGGAAGCAGCACTAGAAATCACCCATGCAATTCTTCAATTTACTAATCAACAACCCTTTAAAATTGTTATCGATCTACAAAACATTGTTTGGAGCATTACCGAAGAAGCTAATGAAATATTCTTATCATTTCCGGAATACATCAAAAATAGAATGAAATCAGTATTTTTAGTAAATACATTAGCCATAAGACTTCTCATTAGATTTTATCAAAAAAACAAATTAAAAGATCAAAATTCAAAAATATTCAGCTCAATGGCAGAAGGGCTTAATTGGATAAAGGAAGAAACAAACTAAACTACCTTTTATAACATTCTTCTTTGGACTAAAATTTGTTTGATGTATTTTCACAGTCGAAATAACAAACTATAATTATATAGACATGAAATACTTATTAATAGCTTTAATAACCCCTTTATTTTTTAATGTTTTAGTAGCACAAAAGACACAAATTGATAACCCGACAATTTGGTATAATGGCGTATTTTACCCTGGAAATATAAGTGGAGTCAACTCAATGAATGATGGAGAATATTTCACTTCATTAGACTACAATCAGAAGACGCAAGCTATTGAAATTAATAAGTATTCTTACGCTAGTTATAAAAAAGTAGGTACCATATTATCTTCTACAGATTTCAAACCAGATGGAAAAACACCAATAAAATTTGATGATTACCAATTTAGTTCAGATGAAACAAAGTTATTGTTAGCAACAGATATGGAGTCTATTTATAGACATTCATCTAAATCGAACTATTATGTATATGATATTGCAAGTAAAAAAACAACTCCACTATCTGACTTTACACTTGGGAAACAACGGTTAGCTGATTTTTCTCCAAATGGAAATAAAGTAGCTTTTGTTAGAGAAAACAACATTTTCATTAAAGACTTAGACTCCAATAACGAGATTAGCGTAACTACGGATGGTAAAATGAATGAAATTATTAATGGAGGAACTGATTGGGTGTACGAAGAAGAATTTGCCTTTGACAAAGGATTTTACTGGGCTCCTGACGGAAGTAAAATTGCCTATTATAGATTTGACGAATCGAAAGTCAAAGAATTTCAAATGGAAACATACGGCTCATTATATCCTAATCGTTTTGTTTTTAAATACCCAAAAGCGGGTGAAGACAATTCTATTATTAGTATCAATGTGTATTATGTTAATGCAGGAAAAACATTCCCATTCGATATTGGACAGGAAACAGACATCTATATTCCAAGAATTTTATGGACCAATAACCCTGATGTTTTATGTGTTCAAAAAATGAATCGATTACAAAACAAAATCGAATTATTGACAGCTTCTTTTGGAAACCCAAATGCAAAAGTAATGCACGGTCACTCAAAAGTTATCTACTCTGAAGAATCCAAAACATATATTGATATACATGATAATACTACTTTCTTAAAAGATGGCGAAAACTTCCTGTGGACAAGTGAAAAAGATGGTTTCAATCATATTTACAAAATCAATATGAGTTTTGGTACTGAAACTCAACTAACATCAGGGAACTGGGAAGTAACTCAAGTATATGGAATGAACGAAAAAAGTAAATCCATTTATTTCCAAGCAGCAAAAGATCATCCAACTAAAAGAGAAGTATACTTTCTTTCGAAAAAAGGAGATGTAAATAAATTATCAACGAAATCAGGGACAAACAAAGCAGAGTTTAGTAAAGGATTTAAATACTACTTACATTGGAACACAGATGCTAACACTCCTTTCCACGTCACACTTCACAGCGATAAAGGCAAAGAAATCAAAGTATTAGAAGACAACAAAACACTAATAGACACTTTAAAAACATTTGACATTTCTCCAAAAGAATTCTTTACCGTTAAAGGTCAAAATGGAGACGATTTAAATGCATGGATGATTAAGCCATCCTCGTTTGACGAAAATAAAAAATATCCAATGCTAATGTTTGTCTATGGAGGGCCTGGAATTAACACTGTTAATGATTCGTGGGAGTACAATAACTATTTCTGGTGGCAATCTTTAGCACAACAAGGCTACATAGTGGTTTCTGTTGATGCAAGAGGAACAGGTTACAGAGGACGAGATTTCAAACACAGTACTTATCTACAGTTAGGAAAATACGAAACTCAAGATCAAATTGCGGCAGCTAAAAACTTAGGAAACAGACCTTATATTGATTCGGAAAGAATTGGAATCTTTGGATGGAGCTATGGAGGATACATGTCTTCTCTTTGCATTACAAAAGGTGCTGATGTATTTAAAGCAGCAATTGCGGTTGCACCAGTTAGTAACTGGCGCTTCTATGACAATGTTTATACAGAACGATTTATGCGTACTCCTCAAGAAAATGGAGATAATTACGATATCAACTCCCCTATTAACCATGTAGATAAATTAAAAGGGAAATATTTATTAATCCACGGAACTGCAGATGACAACGTTCATTTCCAAAATGCAATTGAAATGGTGGACGCTTTGCAAAAAGCAGATAAGCAATTTGACTTTATGGCATATCCAAATAAAAACCACGGTATTTATGGAGGGAAAACACGTTTAAATCTCTATAATAAAATGACAAAATTCTTACTTGAGAATCTATAAACAAACAGCAATGAAAATAATTGTAATCGCCTTATTTCTTCTAACTTCAAGTGCTACATTAGCTCAAACAACCAATAAAATAAATTGGATGACTTGGGACGAAATGACTGCTCAACGTGAAAAAGATTCGGTTAAGAAGAAGGTTTTTGTTGACTTTTATACGGGTTGGTGCGGTTGGTGTAAAAAAATGGATGCTTCAACTTTTGTTGACCCGAATATAGTAGCATACATGAATCAAAATTTCTATGCAGTTAAGTTTGACGCCGAAACTAGGGATACTATTGTTTTTAACAACCATACATTCACAAATACTGACCCTACTTTTGTTAAAAAGTCACCAAATGCTAGAGGTAAAACACATTGGTTTGCTCAATCACTTTTAGAAGGCCAATTATCTTACCCTTCTTACGCTATGCTTGACGAAAACTTTACACGTTTAATGGTATGGAAGGGATTCAAAAAACAAGATGAACTAATTGGAATTCTTGTATTCTTCGCTACAAACCAATATAAGTATTATCACAACTTCTTGAATGAGCAATGGCGTAAATCATTGCAACAACAAACTGGAAACAAATAACTATCTCAAAAGTGTAACATGACCAGTGAAATCATGTTGTATTCCAAATACATCTCTACATATTAGGCGCCAAACGTAAACTTCTTCTTTTGCATTAACTCCCTTGTGCTTTCCATCCCAAGCAGAAAAATCATGTGCTTCATAAACTAATTCTCCCCAACGATTAAATACGTAAAAATTAAACCTTTCTTCCACTATTGCAAAGCCAGAGTAAAAGAACTCATCATTTATACCATCACCATTTGGCGTAAATGCATTTGGAACAAAAATGGTCACAACTGGATATATTTCAACGGGAGAACTAATTGAATCAACACATCCATATTCAGATGTTACAATTTGTGTTACCATATAAGTGCCTGTATCAGAATAAGTATGGAAAGGCCCAAAACCTGTTGAAGTAGCGTTGTCCGACAAATCCCAATCGTAATACATTCCTCCTATTGATGTATTAACAAAACTGACACCTGTTTCATACATATTTGTAGAGGCTGGATCTGGATAAAACCCTGCCAGTGGTGTTGGTCTTACAACTATGAAGTTTTGTTCATACAATGTATCGTAACATCCTAAATCATTCATAACAACCAACTCTACATCATAGTACTCATCATCTGTATTGCTTTCATTTGTGTATATTGATGTGGGCGAAGAACTTGTAGACAACTCTCCATTACCTAAATCCCATTCCCAACTAATAATATTTGAATTAGCCGATGTCGAATTATCTTGAAACGTAACCGTTAGGTCATTACAGCTATCTGCATTGCTAGGGAAAAAAGCAACAGTAGGTTTCTCATAAACTCTAGCAGGGAGGATTGTGTCGTTTAAACATCCAAAATCAGATATTACTGTCAGCTGAACATCATAATCTCCATCAATATTGTATGAGTTAGATGGGTTTTGTTGGTTAGAAGTGTTTCCATCTGCAAAATTCCAACTCCATAAATCTATTACTCCAAAAGTAATTGTAGATATATCTGTAAACTCTGTGGGTGGAGTATTAACACAAATAGTTGTACTTGTAAAATTAGCAACAGGAATAGGATAAATCGTAATTGGTTCAACAAACTGTCCAACACAACCATTTAAGGACGTTACAATTAAAGTAACATCATAGGTTCCTTCTGAAGAATATAAATGTGTTTCATTCTGATTTGAAACAATAGGTGTCCCATCTCCAAAACTCCATAGCCAAGAAGCCAAAACATCAGGAGTATTTACAGTGCTAACATCTGTAAAAACTGCTGAATCGTACAAACAAACTGGCCCTGTATTAAAATCTACATTTGGAACAGCAAAAACAATTGTCTGCTGTGTTAAGGTATCCGTACAACCATTATCTGTAGTCACAACCAAAGTAACATCATAAGTCCCATTCGCTCCGTATAAGTGAGAAACGTTCTGTTGTGAATCGATATTACCATCTCCAAAATCCCATGCCCAACTTGTAATCGAACCCGCTGTTACTGAGGAAGCATCAGTCATTACAATATCGTTATACAGACAATCATCAGTCACATTAAATGCTGCTGTAGCTCCAGGGTAAATAGTCATTTGTTGTACAATAGTATCAAAACAGCCACTTGTAGATTCCACAATTAATTCTACATCATACACCCCTTCAGTTAAATATTGGTTTGAAGGATTTTGCACCATACTGGTATTTCCATCACCAAAATCCCAAGACCATGAAATTGTTTCAGTGGCCATCATTGACAGATCAGAAAAAACACCAGGAAAATCACCACAAACATCCATAAAACTAAAATTTGCTTGAGGAACTTCAAAAATAGTTGTAGCTAAAGTAAACGTATCTACACAGCCAATATCGGTTGTGGCGATTAAAGATGGGCTATAACTACCATACGCACCGTACTGATTTGTAGGGTTTTGAGCTGCACTTGTATTACCATCTCCAAAATCCCATTCCCAATTTGTAATAGTTCCGCTTGTAAGAGTTGTTGTATTTGTAAATGAAGAAACGTCATATGCACAAACATCGGGAACTGTAAAAGCTACAATTGGAAATGGATTGACAATCACTTGTTGAGTAGTGAGCATAACACAGCCAGAATCAGATGTTGCTGTTAATGTTACATCATAAGTTCCATCTGCTCCATATGTATAAGAAGGGTTTGTTGCTGTGGACGTATTCCCATCTCCAAAATCCCATAAATAATCCGTTATTACATATGGTGCAACTATTGTTGAACTATTTGAAAAATCAAAAGCACTCCCCAAACATATTGTATTTGTTGGGACACCATCTGAAGCAACTGAATAATTTGGTGAAGGAGAAGGAACAACTGTATAATCAAACGTACCTGAGCTACATGCACTCGTAAAAGATATAGTAGCTGTCGTTCCAGGCCCTCCTATTGGAGTGAACACTGGTATATTTCCTGTTCCTGAAGCTGGTAGTCCGATTGAAGCGTTCGAATTAGTCCAATTTGTCATGGCTACTTCTGTTGTAGGAGCACCATCACATAAATTTTGATCTTCAACCGTTACGGGATCTAGGGTAACATTAACTGTTAAAGGAAACATCCCGCAACCATCTTCTGTAAAAACTGTGTTCCCACTTACTATTGTAAACGAGATTGGGACACCTTGCGGCAACCCTAGAAAGTCATAATACACCCAGTCGTCATAAGTATTTTCATCTCCAGGACATCCAGTCACATAGGTTATTGGTGTCGAACAACCTGGTAAATTCCCTGGAGTCACATTTTGTACACCGCCTCCAGGAGCAGAAGTGTGTGTTGTCACTGTTCCATTAACATTTAAACTAATCGTCATAGAAGTTGAATTTGGGCTTTCAGTTCCATGCCAATGTTCAAGCCATATTCTTAAATCACCGTTACAGTTAATACAATACTGAACTTGAACAGAATGAGCATTCACTTCATTCATACTTGAATAAATCGCTGTAAATAGCAACAGGAATAGTAATATCTTTTTTTGCATTAAAACGGTGGACTCAGGGTTACAATATTTATAAAACTCTACCGGAACAACACCAACAATACTATTCGATAGAATTAAGTACAAATATAAAGTTTACACACACACAACGTCTCGATTTACAAATGGTTGTCATTCAATTATGACCAATTACATATATTTTAATGTTAACTGATTAATTATACCATCACTCACACCCATTTTTGGTACAAGCATATTTGAAGAACCTCCAGATTTCATGACAAAATGATATATTTTTCCAGCCGAAAGAATAACGCCTCCTATTGGGTTTAAAATTAAATTTTCAACTCATTCTTTAAAATCTAAAGAAGCCATAGAGTCTACAATTTCTTCTTTTAATTGTCGAGAATTTTTCCCTCACTAGAACCATCTTCACCCAAACGTAAAGGCCCCTCAAAAGCAAAATCTTATGATACGTTATTTTTATTATTATTAATCGAATTGCGTTTGACCCTATATCTATTCTTGCTAATTTCAGCTAGTATTCATTTATAATATTATGACTTATAAACCATATATAGATGTATCTAAAAAAATATGAGAACATCTATAGTATTATCAAGTTGAATATAGGTATGTTTATAATCTTGTGTAAGATTTAGTAACCTAACCAGATAAAATTTCGTCTTATATTCATGACCTCCCACCATTTCAGCAAAATATTCATTGCAATTTTATTATTGACTTCAGTCAATAATTATGCGCAATGTGATTTGTATGATGGTACCGGAACTCCAGCAACTACTCCAGTATGGCTGGGGTGTTTTGGGACAGATTACAACTTAAACATTCAGAGCCCTACAACTTATGGTGCTTGGACTGTTGATTGGGGTGATGGATCTCCAATAGAAAATGGAGCCTCACTTGTACCACCAGCAATTGTTCCACATACATATACAGCAACTGTAGATACCTTTGTAGTTACTTTTACAGAAACAGCTTCTGGCTGTATAGTTCAGGGGGTAGTTGTAATGGAAGAACCAACCACTGCTTCTATACAAATTCCTTTTGGTGGATTAACGCAAGCTTGTGCTCCTGCTACGTTAGAATATGTCAATTCTAGTACAAATACTTCGCAGACAACAGTTTTTACTTGGGACTTTGGTGATGGGAGCGCTCCATTGGTGCTGGACTACACAAGTGCTGGCGATACAGTTCAACATACCTATTTGCAAGGTACTGTCAATTGTGAAACGTTTGTTACCCTGAATGCTGAAAATTATTGCAATACTAGCCAAGGGGGTTTTAGTCAAGCAACGTTTAACCCCATTCGAATTTGGGATTTGGACGATGCTAATATAAATGCTTCAGCAACTGTTTTGTGTTACCCTGATACAATTGTTGTCTTTGAAAATAATACCACAAGAAACTGTTTAGCACAAGGAAATACATTTCAAAGACAGGAATATTGGAATTTTGGAGATTATTGGGGACTAGGGTACGATTCTATTGTCGATTGGACACCATGGCCACCAACTTTTCCTTACACCATTGGGTACCCAGGTATTGGGACTTACGATGTAATGATGATTGACAGTAACTTTTGTGGTGTTGACACAGCATATACTACTGTTACAATAACTCCTCCTCCAGTTGCTTCTTTTTCTTTAAGTAAAGATACTATTTGCGTTAATGGATTAATAACAGTTACGCAAACAGCAACTGGCGGTGCAAATACTTACACATGGAATTTTGGAGATGGCAGTGGTTGGCAAGTTACAGGAGGCGGACCTCAATCGTATAGCTACATAGCCCCTGGAGATTACACAATAGGTTTTGTTGCCGAAATTGGTGGCGGATCTGGATGCTCCGATACAGCCTATCTTCCGGTTCATGTTCTTCCAATCCCATCGGCCAACTTTATTCTTAACAATAACAATGGCTGTGATTCAATTACGGTTGCCTTTACAGATGCTTCTGTAGACGGAATTACCTGGGCTTGGGATTTTGGAAATGGCAATAATTCCATATTACAATCTCCACCTTCGCAATTTTATCCATCCCCAGGAACATATCCTGTTTCTTTAACAGTTCAAGCTTTAAACGGGTGTATAGATACCCAAATCAACAATGTTAATGTTTTCCAATCTCCAATAGTTGATTTCTTACCATTAAGTGTTTGTCAAAACACACTTGCCACATTTACAGATTTATCTACATCCTCTCCTACTGACACAATAATAACCTGGGATTGGGATTTTGGCAATGGTAACACTAGCACTCTACAAAACCCCACTAATATTTATACAGCAAATGGAACATTCAATGTCTCACTAACTGTTAGTACAGCAAATTGTACAAATACAGATATTATTCCCGTTACAGTTGAATCAGTTCCAGCAGCAAGTTTTACACAAGATTTAAATTCTGGATGTCCATTACTAGATGTCTCATTTACAAATACTAGTACAGGTGCTGCATTATATGCTTGGGATTTTGGGGACGGAAACACATCAATACTTCAAGACGCAACAAATTCTTTTAATAACCTTTCCGGAATTGATTCTAACTATAATGTAATGATGATTGCAAGCACCGCTTTTGGATGTAATGACACTGCATTTTCAACAGTAACCGTGTTTTACGGAGTTACTTCAGATTTTTCTCATGATGGCTTTCCGGGTTGCGCACCACTTGATGTAAATTTTACAAATACAAGCACAATTGGAGAAACCTATCAATGGGATTTCGGGGATGGAAATTCTGCCACAACTTATAACACTACTAACCAGTACATAAATAACACCTTATTTATTGATGTCTATACTGTCGAACTGGTTGTTGTTTCATCAAACGGATGTACGGATACTTCAACACAAAACATAACGGTATATCCTATACCTAACTTTGGCTTTACTGCGGTTCCTGATTCAGGTTGCAGCCCCTTATCAGTTTCCTTCCCTTCAGTTGTTGGTGCTGTTGCTTATCAATGGGATTTTGGTGACGGCAACAATGGAACTGGTCCTACTCCATCTCATGTGTATTCTAACTCCACAACGAATGACGTTACCTATAATGTTGAATTAATAGCCACTTCAGCTTTTGGATGCATTGACACAGCAAATGGAACTGTAAAAGTATTTCCCAATCCAACAGTAAATTTTACAGGGGATTTTAATACGGGTTGCCACCCATTGGATGAAACATTTACGAATACTTCCACAGGTTGTGTTGCATATAATTGGGACTTTGGTGACGGAACAAATTCAACAAGTACAAATGCATCAATTCCAAACACCTATTATAACTTCGGATCTACACCACTTATATATGATGTTTCTCTAGTTGGATATACTGATAAAAACTGTACTGACACGAACACATTCCAAGTTACTGTATATCCTGACATTATTGCTGATTTTACTTCCGACACTGCTGGATGTACTCCTGTTATAATAAATTTTGCGGATCAATCTACCAATGCAGTTCAATGGAATTGGGATTTTGGTGATGGCGCTATTGATGTTGTTCCAAGCCCTACTCATGTTTATTTTAACAATAGTCAATCTGATACTATCTTCAATGTCCAATTAATTACAACGTCAATATTTGGTTGTACAGATACTGCCTATCAGAATATATTAATATACCCTACGCCAAATGCACAATTTACAGCTACTCCAGTTAATCAAACTTTTCCAAATACAACAATAAATATAACAAACAATAGCGGTACGGGTGGTTGGTCATATGATTGGGATTACGGAGATGGAAATACATCTGTTAGCCAAAACCCACCAGCATATTCATATTCGACTTGGGGAACTTATGATATAACGCTAGTTGTTAACAGCCCCTTTTGTTCCGATACCGCAATACAACCGATTACAATAATTCCTCCTTTACCACAACCAGACTTTTCAGGTTCTGGCAGTGGCTGTAGACCAGTTACTCTTCAGTTTACAGATAACTCTACTTACGTTGACTCCTATTTCTGGGAATTCGGAGATGGGGGAACATCCAATCAACAAAACCCACTTTACTCTTATTATGTTGCAGGTATATTCAGTGTTACATTAACTGTAACTGGTCCAGGAGGTACGCAATCTGTAGTCCATATTGATTCTGTAGAGGTCTTTGAAAAAGCAAGTGCCTTTTTTCAATACACACCAACAAATGTGTACGTTCCCAATGGAGCTGTTCAATTTTTTAATCTTTCAAACTTTGCTGATAGTTATTATTGGACATTTGGAGATGGAGAAACTTCAACAGATGAATTTCCAGAGCATTTTTACGAAAATGAAGGCACTTACGATGTAATGCTCATTGCAAATAATGCAAATAATTGTCCAGACACAATGATTGTAGTAAATGCTATATTAGCAGAAACAGGAGGTGAAGTAAATTTTCCGAATGCATTTACTCCTAACACCAACGGACCAACTGATGGCACATATGATCCTAATTCTTATAGCAATGATATATTCTTCCCTCTCTATGAAGGAGTTGTTGAATACAAATTAATGGTATTCAGCAGATGGGGAGAATTAATATTCGAAACCCTTGATCCAAAAGTTGGTTGGAATGGTTATTACAGAGGAGAATTAGTACAACAAGATGTTTACGTTTGGAAAGCAATAGTTAAATTTACCAATGGTGATGAACTTACCAAAGTTGGTGAAGTTCATTTAATACGATAGAAATATGAAGAAAATTTTTACAACCACAATTATTACCTTTCTATTAATTAATGTAATAGGTCAAAAAAACATTGACAAGTCAGACAAACAAGCCTTAAAAACGGCACAAATTAACTTATCTGAAGGAAATTACATCGAAGCGTTCAATATGTACTCTACCTTATATAAAAAATATCCAGAAAATTCTGATGTATTATTTGGGATAGGTGTTTGTAAACTAAATCGAAGGGGTGAAGAAAAAGATGCATTACCAATTTTAATTGAAGCCTATAGAAACAAAAGCAGCAATGATGATATATTATTCTATTTAGGTGAAGCCTATCATGTCCATCATAAATTTGATGAAGCGCAATATTCTTTTGAGGAATATAAAACAAATAAAAAAGCTACTATTGCGGTATCTGAGGTAGACAAACACATAGAAATGGCTATTAATGCCAAAAAGTATATTTTAAACCCTAGAAATATTGAGATTGTAAATATTGGTGCTCCTATTAATACGCTAAACCAAGAATCAGTACCTGTGTTGCTCCCGAATGGCACAGGAATGTTTTTTACTTCTAGAAGAGAAGGTGGTTTTTCAAATGATAAAGATCATCAAGGGAATTATTTCCAAGACATTTATTACTCTGAATACCAAAATCATGAATGGCAAGCGGCTGTTCCTGAAGAAGCCTTTAATTCTAAATTACACGACGGATGCGTAAGCATTTCGCAAGATGGCTCTACTCTTATCAGCTATATAATAACTGAAGATAGCTCGAAAAGCAAACCAAAATATACAGGTGACTTGTATTACTCAAATTATATTGATTCATCTTGGTGGACTGCTCCTAAAAAATTTGGACCAAGCATCAATAGTGAATACCAAGAGTTAAGCGCTTGTTTTTCTTTAGACAAGAAAACTTTATACTTCTCCTCAAACAGACCCGGAGGCTATGGAGGTTTTGACCTTTACAAAGTAAAACAACTACCAAGTGGTACTTGGGGAACACCCGTAAATTTAGGTCCAGTAATAAATACAAAGTACAATGAGGATGCCCCTTATTTACATGCAGATGGAGAAACTTTCTATTTTTCTTCTGAAGGGCACTCTACAATGGGTGGTTTTGATGTATTTAAATCTTATGAAAGAGCTAACAAATATTGGAGTACTCCAGAAAACTTAGGCTATCCAATTAACACTGTTGAAAATGACATTTACTTTACAATAAGTGAAGATAACAAAACAGCGTACTACTCTTCCGACAGATATGGTAGTTTGGGAAAACAAGACATATTTAAAATTAAGATGTTAGACGCTGATAATTATCAAGAAGTTATTCATTGTAGCATTTTCGGTAAAAAAGAAAGAGAACCTATAAATGCTAAGATTACTTTAATCGATGAAGTAAGCCATAAATTAAATGGCATATACAGACCTAATAGTTCTGGAAAATTCATCATGATTATTCTTCCTGAAGTAGAATATCAATTAGTCATAGAAGCCGAAGGATACAACTCTAGAATTGTGCACATGAATTTTCCTGAAAGTACCGATTTGTATACAAATTACGAGTTTAACTTAGTTAAAAAAGCGTTTAAACAGTGAAAATAAAAAGCTACATATCGGCTTTATTTATTGTGGTTTTTATTTCTAATGTAAAAGCTCAAGACCCTCAGTTTTCACAGTTTTTTGCTGCTCCTAATTATTTAAACCCTGCTTTTGCTGGAGCTACTTTTGGTGGTAGAGCAACAATTAATTATAGAAACGAATGGCCATCCATTCCTAAATCTTTTGTTTCCTACAATTTAGCTATAGACGCTAACGTACAAAGTATAAAAAGCGGATTAGGCTTATTAATGACAAGAGACAAAGCAGGAACTGGCGGATTACAATTCACTAATTTAGCAATGCAATTTGCACATCAATTCACATTGAAAAAAGGTCTCTATATTAGACCAGCAATTCAATATGCATTTACATGGAGGAGTATTGATTATACGGATCTTGTATTTGGGGACCAATTAATAAGAAACAATGCACCAACAACAGTAGATCTAATCAATTACCAAAAAATATCCTATTTCGATTTTTCTTCTGGCTTCCTCTTCTACTCCAACACTAAATGGATTGGAGCTTCTGCACATCATATTAATAGACCCAATGAATCTTTACTGCAAGGTGAAGCTGGATTACCTATAAAATATTCCGTTCATGGAGGCATGAAGGTAGAGTTAGAAACCATTGGTAATTTTACAAAAAAAGATAAAATGAATTTTGCCTTTAATTATAAAGCACAGGGTAAATTTGATCAATTTGATTTAGGATTCTACTTTGTACATGAGCCTGTTATAATTGGAGTTTGGTACAGGGGAATTCCTGGTTTAAAAGCATATGAACCTGGTTATCAAAATAATGATGCTATTGTTCTTTTAATTGGTTCTGAAATAAAACAATTCAAATTTGGCTACTCATATGACATTACAATTTCTAGATTAGTAAGCAATACATCAGGCTCACATGAAATTTCACTTTCATACCAATGGGCATCAAAAGATGCTCCACCATTAAGTAAACAAAAAAGGAATGTTCCTTGTCCTAAATTTTAAATGAAACAACTATATATAATACGCCATGGTGATTCTCCTTTTATACAAGGAGGGAACGATTTTGAAAGACCATTGAGTGAAATGGGAAGATACGATGCTATCAATATCGGCTTGCATTTAAATGAAGAGTACCCCCTTCCCTCTTATATTCTTTCTAGTGCAGCAAAAAGGGCCATAACAACGGCTAGAATAATTGGGAGTGAATTAGAATTTGAAACGACTAAAATAACTGCTATTAAAGATTTACATAATGCTCCCATGAATGTAGTTCTTGATGAAATAAACAAGACTCCAGAAAATCATGAATGTATAATGGTATTCGGGCACAATCCTGGATTAAGTATGCTAGCTTCTTACCTGACAGGTGAAAATTTCAACTTGGGAACTTGTAATACAGTATTATTGGATGTAGAAATTGAAGACTGGGCAGAATTATCTAAAGATACTTGTTCCGTTAAACAATTTCTTGCTCCTTAGTTTTTAATAGCGTTTACTATTTCCTCACTCAAAGGTTTAACTTTCGTTCCGAACATATGAAGTAGCTTTCCTTCTTCATCTATTAAGTATTTCTGAAAATTCCATTTGACTTTAGAATCTTCCACACCATTCAATTCCTTTGTAGTTAACCATTTATACAAAGGATGAATTTCTTCCCCTTTCACATTTATCTTTTCAGTAATTGGAAAAGTAACTCCATAGTTCTTGCTACAAAATGACTTTATCTCTTGGTTTGTTCCTGGTTCTTGATGCATAAACTGATTACACGGCAAACCAATGATGATTAGGTTATCCTTGTTTTGTTCATATAACTTCTGTAAGCCTTCATATTGAGGCGTATAACCACATTTAGACGCTACGTTAACCAATAAAATCTTCTTTCCTTTATAATCCTTTAAATGAATTTCCTTTCCATCGATATCCTTTATTGAAAAATCATAAACTGTCGAAACGTTTTGTGAAAATAGGGACATACAAAATAGTAAAATTGAAAACATTAGATGTTGATTTATAGGTTTAGAATACTCATATATTTACATAAAAAAACCGAAATCAAATTGATTTCGGTTTTTAAATAATTTTAAGCCACGTTTATTCCGATGACGGAACAAGTACTCCGTCACAATCAAAAGACACTTCGATTAAATCTTCTGTAATTGCATCGTAATCAGCTTGAGAAACTTCCTCTCCTGCTTCTTTTGCATCGTCTAAAAAATGCTTTTGCAATTCAATACTAGTTGTATCAACTTGACCTATTCCATTCATTATTACTTCGTATCCAGCTGGTGTATCTGTAGGAATACCAAAATGATCTCTAAAGATTACCCTAACATTTGAACCATCCTCTTTCATTACCGTAATCCAACATCCTGCTTTTTTACAAACTTCTGAAATTTCTGCTTTAACTTGACCTTCGAACGTACCCGTTTCCATAACAGTATTGTACATTTCGTCAACTGTTGACCAAGAATCAGCCATTTCGAACTCATTGTTTCCGAAAAATTGCAATCCGTTAATCATTACTACACCTTCTTCAACAACTTCTTCCTCTTCAGTTATTTCTTCTGTTACTTCTTTGTTTTCTGTAACTTCTTCTTTTACTTCCTCTTTTGCTTCACCACAAGATGTAAATGTAGCTGCTATTGCAATTGACAGAGGATAAATTAATTTTTTCATTCGATTTGGGTTTTTAATATTTCGATGCAAATGTAGTAATATGTCAACTTTATTCTATGATAAAGTACAGATTACTTTATGTTTTGTTGTTTTAACCACTTTTGATATTCTCCTGCATACACGTTATGTTGGTGTAATGTTTTAGAGAAATTATGATAACCAGTATATTCAGGTTTTGCACACATATAGAAATAATCATGTGCTTCATAATTTAAAACAGCATCAATCGTTTGCAGTTCTGGAATAGAAATTGGTCCGGGTGGCAATCCTCCATATTTGTAAGTATTGTAAGGAGAATCTACCTCTAAATGTTTATACAAAACTCTTCTTAGGGTAAAATCACCAACTGCATACTTAACCGTAGGGTCAGCCTGTAATTTCCAGCCATTCTTTAATCTATTAATGTATAAACCTGCAATTTTTGCTTGTTCATCAAATTTAACTTTTTGCTCTTCGTAAACGATGGAAGCTAAAATTGTTACTTCTGACTGACTTAATCCTAAATCTGTAGCTTTTTGGGACCTACTCTCATTCCAAAATGATTTATAAGAATCAGCTAATTTTTGGACAAATTGTTCTGGAGTTATATCAGAGTAACACTCGTAAGTGTTAGGCATGAAGAAAGTTGGAAAAACTTCTTTTGTAAAACCGTAATGAGCAATTAAAGAATCATTATTAAACAAATTACTTAAAGCTGTAGAATCTGCATCGATAAAAGAAGCTACAACACCAGCTACATCTTCAATCGTTCGAACATTATTGATGACAACATTTACTATTACTCTTTTTTGATTGGCATAAACATGAATATTGTTTACAAGAGAGTTATAGGTATTCCATTCTTTTAAAATCTTGAAATTACCATTGGTTAGTTCATCATTTTCAAAACCCTTATAGGTAGCTAAACGAATAAAATCATCTCTACTGCCAATAATCTTCTTCTCTTCTAATAAGATGGAAAGCTCTTTTAATGATGTTTTTTCAGTTAGTTGAACTGTTACATCATCATCTAATTCAGTAAATGTAGCAGCATTACTAATTTCATATAACTTATAGTATGGGTAGCCAAAATAACCAGCTACTCCAAGAACTACAACCAATACTATTAGCTTTTTCACATGCTAAATTTATGAAATTTTTCTCATTCTTAAGCTTTCAGGAGTAACCTCTAAATATTCATCCTCTCTAATATACTCCATTGCTTCTTCTAATGAAAACTTAACTTTTGGTGCAATTTTCTCTGCTTCATCCGTTCCAGATTTACGCATATTGGTTAATTGCTTTCCTTTTGTAATGTTAAGCTCTAAATCAGTATCACGAGAATGCTCTCCTATCACCATTCCTTTATAAGTTTGTTCACCTGGCTCTAAAAAGAATTTACCTCTATCCTGTAATTTATTCAATGAATAAGCTAATACTTGACCTTGTTCTAATGAAACTAAAGACCCTTTATTTCTTCCAGGAATATCTCCTTTAAGTGGTCCGTATTCTCTAAACCTGTGTGTCATAATTGCTTGTCCTGAAGTAGCAGTAAGCATTATGTTTCTCAATCCAATAATACCTCTTGAAGGAATATCAAATTCTAAATGTTGTAAATCTCCTTTTGGCTCCATTACTAACATATCACCTTTACGCTGAGTCACTAATTCAATTGCTTTTCCAGAAACCTCTTCTGGCACATCAATTACCATTGTTTCATAAGGTTCACATTTCACACCATCTATCTCTTTAACAATAACCTGAGGTTTACCAACTTGTAATTCATACCCCTCTCTTCTCATTGTTTCTATCAAAACAGATAAGTGAAGAACACCTCTGCCAAATACGGTAAACTTATCTTCTGTAGCAGTATCTTCAACTTTTAACGCAAGGTTTTTCTCCAACTCTTTGTACAACCTTTCTCTTAAGTGACGAGAAGTAACAAATTTCCCTTCTTTACCAAAAAATGGTGAATTGTTTATCGTAAACAACATACTCATTGTTGGCTCATCTACTTTAATTCTCTCTAATGGTTCTGGGTTTTCCAAATCAGCAATAGTGTCACCAATTTCAAATCCTTCAATACCTACAACAGCACAAATATCTCCACTTCTTACTTTATCTACCTTTTCTTTACCTAAACCAACAAATAAATGAAGCTCTTTAATTCTTATTTTTTTATTTCCGTCAGCTTTACAAAGCATATAATCTTTTCCAACTTCTAAATCACCTCTAAGTAATCTACCTATCGCAATACGACCAGTAAAACTAGAAAAGTCAAGTGAGGTTATCTGCATTTGAGGAGTTCCTTCGTTATAAGGAGCTTCAGGAATACTTTCCAATATCGCATCCAACAATGGAACAATGTTCGTTGTTGGTTTCAAGTAGTCCGTACTCATCCAACCATTTTTAGCTGAACCAAAGATTGTTACGAAATCCAACTGATCTTCAGTTGCTTCCAAGTTAAACATCAAATCAAAAACATTGTCTTGAGCGATGTCAGGAGTACAATTATCTTTATCAACTTTATTAACTACAACAATTGGTTTCAAACCAAGTTCTATTGCTTTATTCAAAACAAACCGAGTTTGAGGCATTGGACCTTCAAAGGCATCCACTAGTAATAAAACACCGTCAGCCATTTTTAATACTCGTTCTACTTCTCCACCAAAATCGGCGTGACCAGGAGTATCAATAATGTTAATTTTTACATCTTTATAATTAACAGAAACATTTTTCGAAAGAATTGTAATTCCTCTTTCTCTTTCAAGGTCATTGTTATCCAATATCAAATCTTTCGTCTCTTTTCTCGTATCTAATGTTTGACATTCATAAATAATTTTATCGACTAATGTTGTTTTACCATGATCGACGTGTGCTATAATAGCGATGTTTCTGATTGATTGCATACTAGGTTTTTTATGAAGCCGCAAAAGTAGAATAAATAACCATCAATCAACCAATTCTTTGTTTTATTATAAGTGTTATTCGACAAATTGTGTGAAAGAAGCTGATTAACATCTTTTACTTACGAATCTAAAGCTCTGCAATCAACTAACTAACAAGTGGTTACAACTAAGCCCATAGGAATATCTAATCATAAAGAAAATGCTGCAAAATCGCCAAATCAATTCGATTGGATAAAGCATTATATGTATGTTTCATTAATTAGGTAAAAACTATGTTTTTATTCTAAAACCTAGACTAAATATCAAATTAGGTTATCTTTGCACGCGAATTAGAAAAAATGTCAGATATAAAAAAACAACCAAATCCACTAAAAAAGCTTAGAAAAAGGCTTCATACAGATGTATGGAATGCAATGCAGGATTTCCAGATGATTGAAAATGGAGATAAAGTTATGGTATGCGTTTCTGGTGGTAAAGACAGTTATACACTTTTAGATTGTTTACTTCACTTTAAAAACTATTCTGACATAGATTTTGAAATTCTTGCAGTCAATCTAGATCAAAAGCAACCTGGATTCCCCGAAGATATATTACCGAAATATTTAACAGAATTAAATGTTCCATTTGAAATTGTAGAAAAAGATACATATAGTATTGTTCAAGACAAACTTCCTGAGGGGAAAACAACCTGTAGTCTTTGTTCTAGATTAAGAAGAGGGGTATTATATACAACTGCAAAGAATCATGGATGTAATAAAGTAGCTTTAGGACATCATAGAGATGATATTATAGAGACGTTTATGTTGAACCTATTCTTTGCGGGTAAAATGGAAGCAATGCCTCCAAAATACATTACGAATGACCATGCCCATATTGTTATTCGACCTATGGCATATTGCAAAGAAGAGGAAATTGCTGCGTTTTCAAAATTGAGAAATCATCCTATTATACCTTGTAACTTATGTGGTTCACAACCAAACTTGCAACGTCAGATGATGAAAGAATTATTGACGAACTGGGAAAAAAGATACCCCAACAGAAAAGCAATAATGTTTAACTCATTAAGAAATGTATCTCCTACTCACCTGCTCGACAGAGAATTGCATGATTTTTCGGATCTTGAAAAAATGCTTGACAATTCATTAATTACAAATGACGAGCACTTACCTATTTAAAGAATTATTATTTATTAAATAATCTGTAGGATTTTTTAAACATTTGTTTACTTTTGCGCTGGGCAAGTCTTATACGACCAGCTCCTACTTAATCCCCCAGGATGGGAACATAGCAAGGGTCGGTGGTTGAGCGGTGCGATGTAAGTAGCTTGCCCATTTTTTACTTCTATCCTGAAGTAATTTTCCAAAAAGATTTATTTTATTTAATAAGATTGACGTACTGCGTAACGCAATTTACGCGTATACTCTTCCTGTAACCATTTAATATAGCTTGGTGTGCTTTTACAAATACAATAAGAGTACTGCTTTACTTTGTATTCAATTTCATCTTTTAACAAATCTACTAATACTAAAGAGTCTGCTTGTTCATCTGCATTTTCGAAACAAATTTTTGCATGATGCTGAATAGAGTTATCAATTGCCACTTTTGGCCTTAAACCTGACTTTAGGACGTTTTTATAATCTGCTTTAATATCAAATTCTACCTTAGGTGAGTTTTTAAATTTCGCTCTTAATTCGTCAGGCATTACATATTTAAATTGCCTTTCAATCTCTTCATCATCTACGATATTCTGTAAATAAAAGTCAGGGGATTTAAAAATTGCATACCAATCCACAGGAGTGTTCCAAAGCCCAAACCTAGCAGCGTTGTTTCCCATATCAATAACTGTAAATTCCTTTTTATTAGGTAAAATACGAGAGCCTCTTCCAATCATCTGGTGATATAAGGTAAGTGATTTAGTAGCTCTATTTAATATTATTGTATTTACGGTTGGTTCATCAAAACCAGTTGTAAGAATTCCAACAGAAGTCAAAATAGCATCAGGCTTCTCTTTAAACCATTGTATAATATCTCTTCTTTCCTGATCAGAGTGTGTATTATCCAAGTGTTTTACATCGTATCCAGCATTATGAAAGGTTTCATGAACTAGTTTCGAAGTATTTATTCCATTATTAAAAATCAATGTCTTCTTCCCTTTCGATTTTTGCTCATATGCATACAGCAACTTCTCTAACATAGAATAATTTCCATATAATAGTTCTGAAGAACGAACTGTATAATCGCCATTTATTCCTATTCTAAGTGAACGCAAGCTAACATCAAAACTATAGGTAGTAGCCTTAGATAAAAAACCATTCCCAATCAAAGATTCTATAGAGTTCCCAACAATTAGCTCATCGTAATTCTCATACATTGGCAATTTAATGTTAGAACTCAAAGGTGTTGCTGTAACTCCTAGGATAATGCATTTTTCAAAATGTTTAAATAATTTCCTGAAAGAGTTATAATGCGCTTCATCAATAATTACCAAACCAACATCGCTAATATCTAAACCATCATTTAGTCTATTATTCAATGTTTCAACCATCGCTACAAAACAAGTAAATTCTTCCTGATCAGGCAATTCCTTAACTTTGCTATTGATTATCTTATTCTTGACACCAAATTCGAAAAGCATATTAGAGGTTTGTTTACACAGCTCTATCCTGTGCGTTAGCACCAATGCTTTTTTTCCTGTCTCTTGAATATAGCGTTTAGCTATTTCTGTAAAAATGACCGTTTTCCCCCCACCAGTAGGCAATTGATATAGGAAGTTATAATTATCTGGGTGCTCATTTATCTTTCGAAAAATTTCTTCCAAGTCATTTTTTTGGTAGTCGTATAACTTCTTACCTTCTTTTTCTTTCAAATCACTTTCCTGCACTAAGGTCATCTTTTTGTCGTTCAAAATCGCGCAAAAATACTCACTTTATCTTACTTAAAATAATGTTTAATTCGATCTTTTGAATAAAAGTGTAATTATTACCACTCAATCAATCTAGCAACGGGGTAACGATTATGTGTTTTTTCGTAATACGGAGATTTTTGATAAATAAAATACAATTGTCCCCAATGGTTTTTAGCAAAATTTTCATCTGATTCAAGTTTTTTCTGAAACGTAATCCTTAACTCCGAGTCATCATTTAATAACTTCATAGCTTCATCTTCGAACGAAAAAGGGGAAAACCATTCTTTTTGTTGTAGAATTCCATCAAAGAAATTCCATGCAAAGAAAGAGTCAGTTCCTTGTGGCTCTAATGTTTCAATAATATACCTGTTTGAAACCTGATTAGTGAATATGATATAATCACCTTTGTAATAATTAATTGGAGCTACCTTTTTTAGCGCCTTAACATTGTAATGCAAATAATGACCTTCGTAAGGTTCTTTCACTGTTTCATAGTCCTTTATGTAGTAGATTTCAGCCGTAACTGTTGTATCGTTTTGAATTTCACGTATTTCTATATTGTTCAATTTCAACCTCTCCACTACCTCTTTATAAGCCTGAGGGACCATATAAGCAACAGGCTTCTCAATTACAACATCATCATTAAATTGATTAAAATATTTGATTTCCTTGGTATAGGGTTTATCGTGATTATAAATAATCTTTGTGGCGTTTTCACCAAAAGAACTTTTCACTTTCTCTACCTCATACCCTTTAAATTCAATTTCATCAAACACAGTAGTGTCTCTTTTCCAGGAAACAGCAAATGACTTTTGTGTGGACACATAACTTTCTGCGCTTTTCTTCATTTCAATAATTTCGGAACTATTATTATTCATCCATGTTAAAGTAGAATGCAGAAATGCGTACGTCTGCTCTACTCTATCCTCATAAGGCTTGTATTTAAGCGCTTCGGTAACAAACCCTATTGTATTAAACAAAGTGGTAAACCCAGTTGAATATCTCGGTGTTTCTAAATAATCTTGAATACCATTATCTGGAGATTCTTTTACATTAAATACATAGGGAATGATCTCCATTTTTTTTGAAGCCATATCCTTGTACAAAAATGGAAGCATTTTATTGTTTAAGTACTTACTAACTTCTATATTTAATTTATCCTTTTGTGTTGCAATTATACTCATCCCATATTGGAAGTCGGAACCATTTGTTGTGTGACAATCTATAAACACCTCGGGATTCCATTGATGGTATAAACGTGTAAAAGCTTTTGCATTTTCAGAATCACATTTAATAAAATCCCGGTTTAAATCTCGGTTTTGAGCATTTCCTCTAAACCCATATTCTTGAGGTCCGTTTTGCATAGCTCTACTACAACAAGATCTATTTAAACCTCCTCCTATGTTGTAAAAAGGAATAATACAGACTACTGTGTTTTTTAAAAGTTTTTTTTCATTGAGTAAAAGGTCTTCCGCAAATTTTACACTAGCATCAATTCCGCAGGGTTCCCCTGGATGAATCCCATTATTCACCAACAGTACAACCTTTCCTTTTCTATGTATTGACAAAGGATCAAAATCTTTATCAGATGAAATGACAAACAAATGCAATGGTCTTCCAATATCTGTTTTACCTACTTCAATTAATCTAGCTTCACCGAAAAGACTATCAAGGTCTTTATAATTTTCAATCGTTTCCGAATAAGAAAATGAAAGGTTATTTTGATACTGATAATTAATCTGGGCTGAAATCTGAAACAATACCCCAAGACCAAATGATAAAAAGAAAAATTTCATGAAACGATAGATTATTAGGTGTTTCTATTTTGTAAGAACCATCTTTCTAAAAATAAAATTACAACCTTTATCTCTCATTCTAAATGTGGCTTCAGCATCTGGTGGCTTAACTTTATTTTTTTTATGAATAATCACTTTGTACTTTCCAATTTCATTAAACGTTTCATCAATCCAAATAGAAGCTCTTTCGTTAATATGCTGACTACTATACTCATAATTCCCCCTATAATCGATAAGAGTCATATTGAACTTTTTCACATGTTCCCCTTTATCAGATTCTACCATCATATAAACAATAGTACTTGTGCATGGTAATTTATTTACTTCATTGAAAATTAGTAATAGCTCTGCTTCTGCTTTCAAATGCTCAGCTTCCTCAGAACTAAGTACAGAATCTACAAGAGCATCCAATCCCTCATTAATCACAATATTATATGATTTTTGTGCCGTTGAGTAGAAACTTAAAATCACTAAACTAAATAACACAATTACTCCTTTTATCATTGTGCTAAATTAATCATTAGAATGAATTAATTAATTGCGATTTATCATTATTTCTTAACACTTCTACATTCTATCCTACTAATTTGCAACAGCTTATAGTAAGCTATACAAAATAGCTATGGTATTGATTATCATTTAATCACTTCTCTTTATAAAATTCAACTATTTTTGTTAAAAATTCTGAAGAATATTCAGATTAACAACCTAGTTATAAATGATTAATATAGTTAAACCACCAATATCAAAATATTCGAACGGTTATGAAAACTCAAAGTTTTCTGTTACTTGGAGCATATTTATTTTTTTGGTTGTTGTTTTTTCAGGTCTAACTACATTTCATTTATTAAGTTCCGATCCCAATATAACAACATCAGCTTTTGCGCTTTTTTTCTCTGTACTTTCCTTATTCTTTTTATACAAAACTAGAAAGTATAATATTGTTGCCATTATAGCAACAATATCAGGATCTATCATTTGTCATTATGCCATGTTCGTTATAGATGACTCTGAAAGAATCTCTGACTTAATGTGGTTGATTCTAATTACATTTTATGCATTTTTCACTCTTGGATCTACTTGGGGAGGCATTTTTCTAATATTGAATTTATCTGGAATGTTGTTAAAAGTTACCATGTTTCCAGTTAGTGCCCCAGAACCAAGTTCATGGCAGCATATGAATACAATAATAAACATCAGCATATCTACACTTGCAGTGGGTTTTATTATTCATAAATTAATAAAATCTTCAGAATCCTCCAATAAGGAACTAAAAGACCTTAATGATAAACTAGCAATCCAAAACGATGAAAAAACAGCCTTACTAAAAGAGATTCATCATAGAGTAAAAAACAATTTACAAGTCGTTTCTAGCCTCTTAAGGCTTCAAGCAAGTGAATTAACAGACATACATACTAAAGACCAGTTTAACGAAGCTGTCTCTCGGATTAGTTCTATGGCTTTGATCCATGAAAAAATGTATCAAAAGGAAGATCTGGCAAACCTTGATTTAAAGGTTTATTTAGACTCTTTAATTGAAGAGTTAATGATGACGTACTCCACAGTTGAAAATATGAATGTGATAATTGACTCTAATTTAGAACACATGGAAATCAAAAATTTGGTTCCGATCGCATTAATTTTTAATGAACTGATTACAAACAGTCTAAAACATGCTTTTATAGATAAAGAATCTGGAGAAATTAGCATTAGTATCAAAACAAATGAGCAGGATGTTTTGATTACTTATATGGATAATGGAAGTTGGATAAAAACTGATAATGAGTATAGCTTTGGACTTACTTTGATTGATACGTTTACTGAACAACTCGATGGCAAGTATACTTTAAACCATGAAAAAGGAACGGAGTACCAATTTTGTTTCAGTACTCCGCGTAAATAAATTTGTCAATAGAATATAGTTTGTATTTAAGCTATTGTTTTCTCTTCTTTTTTATAGGTTATATTTCTTTCACTCAAGTATTCCATGAAATAATTGAAACACTGTTCGTGCTTTCCAACTAATTCTGGAGGAAACACTCCTTTTTCAGAGAATAAGCCATCTAAAAACATATTTGCTGCTGCAGTAGCAGTATAACCTGTTGTTCTAGCCATGGATGAAGTTTGAGTAGCTGCATCATATTCATCATGAAGATTATACACAACCTCTTTAGTTACTCCATTCTGATCTTCGCCTTTCACTGTAACTCTCATAACCGTTAATTCTTCTTCAGTATCTCCCAGTTTCCATTCGTTGAATAATACCTTACTTGTAAAATCCAATGGTGAGACTTTCACACCGTTTACATCAATTTCTTTTGTATCAAAAAACCCACTTTCCTTCAAAACACGAACATATTCAACATGTCCTGGATAACGCAATGTTTTTTCCTTCATATTCGGAATATGTGGCATTGTAAAAATGATAGAACGTAATCCATCCGAATTAAAAGATTCTAGTGTTCCTACTCCATCAAACTCAATGTACTCGCAGTCTGTTAATGGCTCTCTAGTTATCATTGTAGATTGCTCTACATAACGAGCAGGACGTGTATATTCTTCAATTACATCGATAGGTGAAAAAGGTGCTTTGTAGCAAAATGGCCATTTCTTTACCTTTGGTAATCCGCCAACTAAACATTCAAAATCAGTCAATTTCATTGTTTCGTTGTAGCGCCCTAAAATAATATTATCCATTCCTGGAGCCACTCCACAATCTACAATAGCAGTGACGTTATTCTCCTTTGCTAAAGCATCTAGATCCAAAGAATTCTCAGGGAAAAATGATATATCGATTACATTCTTTTGTGTTTCTATTATTGTTTTAAGTGTTTCAAAACCTAAGAAACCTGGTACAGCACAAATCACCAAATCAAAAGGTATTATTGTATTGATTAATTCTTGCTTATTTACCACATCTAACTGTGTGATAGTGATTGCTGAATTTTTTGAATAAACTTTATCTAAAGCTTCTTGACTTCTATCTGCTAGCGTTACGTTGTGTTTTTTAGCCATATCTAAAGCCATTGCACTACCAACCATTCCAGCACCTAATACTATTACGTTATTACTCATTTTAATTGTTTTTAAGAAAGTTTTATTTTGATTATAAGGGGATTGAAATACTTAAGACAAAGTTACAACCCAGGAATAAGTACCCAAGGCATAGAAGTTACATTAATAAGGATACTTGTTGTCATGAGACAAAATTAATCTTTCAGATTTAACCATCCTATTAATTTAAGAATATTGTAATTCAAACGACAGATTAATATCTTGGTTAATGTATTTTTACATTATGGAAATCATAACCATTCTCGTACTATTTCTACCCTTTATTTGTTTTTCTCAGGAAAAGGCAAAGAAATTTGGAATTGATACTACACAAGCAATTCCTAATGGTATTGAAGTCGGCATTCTGGCTCCAAAGATAAACGCGACATCTATTAATGGAGAATTTATTTCTTCTGACATCTTATTAGCGGAAAAACAAATTGTATTACTCTTTTATAGAGGAGAATGGTGTCCTGTATGTAATAAATATTTAAGCAACTTATCGGACTCATTGAAATACATAACTGAGAAAAATGCGACTGTAATTGTCGTGGGTCCAGAACTAATTGAAAGTGCTGAAAAAACAGCAAACAAAACAAATGCTGAGTTTATAATTATATCGGACACTTCTTATACAATTCAAAATAATTATGATGTACTATTCCATGTTACTAAAGGCTATCAGAAAAAAATTAAAACTTTTCTACTGAGCGATATAGCAAAAAACAATGGTAAAGAAGATGCCTACTTGCCTATTCCAGCCACCTATATTATTAATCAAAAAGGCATTATTACATTTAAAGATTTTCATTTCGATTACCACAACAGAGCAAGTATTAAAAAAATAATTGATAACTTAACACCCTAATTTTCATTCATGAGTATAGCAAAATCCAACATCGATTTTTTAAAAAAGTTAAGTAAAAATAATAACAGAGACTGGTTCCATGAGAATAAAGCCACTATCTATCAAGCAGCATTAGATAATACGATTGAATTTGCCGATTCTCTTCTATCTGAAATGAAAAAGCATGATAATATTGATACTCCCACCGGAAAGAAAAGTTTGTATCGAATTTACAAGGACACTCGATTTTCAAAAGACAAAACACCTTACAAAACGCATTGGGGAGGTTATTTTAAAAGAGCTACCAACCAATTAAGAGGTGGGTACTATTTTCATATAGAACCGGGCAATTGCTTTATTGGCGGTGGATTCTGGAACCCAAACCCTGAAGATTTAAAACGAATTAGAGTTGAACTAGCTGCTGATGGAAGTGAATTAAGAAAAATTATTGGATCTAAAAAGTTCATAGATACTTTTGGTCAATTAGAAGGTAACCAGGTGAAAACGGCTCCTAAAGGTTTTCCAAAAGATCACAGAAACATTGATTTGCTGCGTTATAAGCAGTTTTTAATCGCAAAGAAATTTACGGAGAAAGAGATGTTATCTAAAGACTTTCACTTGAAAGCAAACGAAGTTTTTGAAAATATGCGTCCGTTTTTCGATTATATGAGTGAGGTTTTAACAACCGATGAAAACGGGGAACCGCTTTACGATTAACGATACTTATTCTTCAGATTTATTCTGGCTTTCAAGAAATTCAATCATTTCAGCATCAGACATATTTAAGTAATCCATGTTTAGGTATTCCTGTGCGCTAATTGATAGTTGATCATTAGGAAATCTTTCTATCAATGCTTTATAAGCTGCCTTTGCGTTATCAGGTTTCCCCAATTTTTCTTCTAATATAATGGCTTTTCTATACATAAACATTGGTGTCTTTTTTGTCTCAGGAAATTCTGTGATAATTTTATGAAGGATATTAATTGCTTCATTGTATTTATCAATTCCTTCTGCCCCTTTCGCTGCCAATTCCAATGCATCAGCCGTTTTAGTGTGAGAAGGATTTTCATTAGCAAATTGATTAGCAGCATCAAATAATTCTTTGGCTACATCTCTATCAATTGATAAATCTGCTTTCAATAACTTTCTATCCAATTCTGCTAATTCTTCAAATTGCTGATCAGCATTAAGATTTGTCGTCTTCTCCGATTTATCCTCATATTTTGCTTCCTCACTTCCACAGCTTGTGAAAACCGAAACCATCACGATTATGTAAAATATTTTTTTCATAGTCTTTCTATTTTGGAAATTTCATGCGATAAGTAACACTTACTTCACCTCTTGAAATGTCCGTTAATTTCCTTTTTAACATCCTTCTTTTCAGCGGATTGAGGTGATCTGTAAAAAGTATTCCTTCAATATGATCATACTCATGCTGAATGATACGAGCAGCGATTCCTGTATACTCCTCTTCGTGGAATTCCCATTTTTCATCAAAGTAGGATATCTTGATAATATTCTCTCTAATTACCTCTTCTCTAATTCCAGGAATACTCAAGCAGCCTTCAGAAAAAGGCCACTTTTTCCCTCTTTCCTCTTCAATGATTGGATTGATAAATATCTTTTTAAAATTCTTCAACACCTCGAAGTTCTTTGCTTCTTCTTCATTTTCAGGCTCCTCTTCCGCAAATGGAGCAGCATCAACGATAAATAGGCGAATGGACTTACCAACTTGAGGCGCAGCTAATCCAACACCAGAAGCCTCATACATGGTGTCATGCATATCCTTCAGAACTTTCGTCATGTCCGTTCCTTCTTCTATTTCTTCACATTCAGCTCTTAAAACTGGATCTCCATATGCTATAACAGGTAATATCATCTTTCTTTCTAAAAATTAGTTTGCAAAAATATAAAATTTAAGAAAACCCTTTACTCTTTCTTTCCATGTAATCTTGTAACATGATGGTAGCGCTAACTTCATCTACCAACCCTTTGTCTTGGCGCTTCTTCTTTTTAGCTACAGAAGCCAGTATTGCTCGAGAAGCAAGAACGGATGTAAAACGCTCATCTATCCGGTCAATTTTCGTTGCAGGAAATATTTTAATCATGTGTCGAACAAAATTTTCAATTGATTCTGTACTATCAGTCTCACCGTTTTGAAGACTTTTAGGCTCTCCAATTACAATGCATTCAACCTTTTCCTTTTCGCAATAATCTTTAAGAAACTGGATAATTTCACTCGAATGAACAGTAGTCAATCCACTTGCGATAATCTGCAGTTCGTCTGTAACAGCAATCCCTACTCTCTTTGTCCCATAATCTATCGCTAGAATTCTTGCCATTTTTTCTTTTTTCTCATTCCATACAAAGCCTTCGGCGGAAATAGGGAATCTTTTACAATTAGAAACCAAGATTCCCCATCTCCGTTTTACTGCGCGTGGAATGAATAGTCCTAAAATGCCATTTCTTATTATTTCACAAATATCAACAATCTTATAGAATTTACCACAATTCATTTACTAAATGGTACAAGCTATTAACTTAGCGTAAAATTTAAGTGTAGTAATGGAAATATTAAGAGGAACAATTGAGAAAGCTTGGGACAACCAGGAGCTTTTACAAGAAACTGAGACAGTAACAGCTATTGAAAGCGTTATTGAAAAAATAGATAAAGGACAATTACGTGTTGCAGAACCATTAGAAAATGGAGAATGGCAAGTAAATGAATGGGTAAAGAAAGCTGTTGTTATGTATTTCCCAATTCGAAAAATGGAAACGATAGAGGTTGGTCCTTTTGAATTCCATGATAAAATGGCACTCAAAACAAATTATAAAGAATTAGGCGTTAGAGTTGTACCTCATGCAGTAGCGAGATATGGAGCATTTGTAGCTAGTGGTGTAATTATGATGCCAAGTTATATTAACATTGGAGCATATGTAGATAGTGGAACAATGGTGGATACATGGGCAACAGTTGGATCTTGCGCTCAAATTGGTAAGGATGTTCACTTAAGTGGAGGTGTTGGAATTGGTGGTGTGTTAGAACCATTGCAAGCAGCACCTGTCATTATTGAAGATGGAGCCTTTATTGGTTCAAGGTGTATTGTTGTTGAAGGCGTGAGGGTTGGAAAAGAGGCAGTTTTAGGAGCAAATGTTGTTTTGACTAAATCAACAAAAATAATCGACGTTACCGGTGAAACTCCTGTAGAACATAGAGGTTATGTACCTCCAAGAAAAGTAGTTATTCCAGGATCCTATCCAAAGCAATTTAAAGCTGGAGAATACAACGTACCATGTGCATTGATAATTGGGGAGCGAAAAGCAAGTACAGACCTTAAGACCTCGTTAAACGATGCCTTACGTGAACATAATGTAGCTGTTTAATAATTATTCTTTAGCTTTACAGTTATATGAAAATTGGATTTGACGCTAAAAGAGCCTTCCACAACTATACTGGATTAGGTAATTATAGTAGAGACTTAATTAAAAGTCTACTAGAGTGCGACTCAGTTGATGAGTTCTTTATGTACAGTCCAAAATCTGCCAAGAACCCTCGTTTTTCTTTTATAGAAGGGAAAGCAAATATTCATAAACGATTTCCTGAAACTCCTATTCATAAGACGTTTAAAGGATTCTGGAGATCTATCAACTTAGAGAAATTTTTGTTGAAAGATGGAATTGAAATATTTCATGGATTAAGCAATGAAATTCCTCGAAAAAGAAAATTTGGAGTTGAACGTGTAAAATACGTTGTAACGATTCATGATTTAATTTTCAGAAGGTATCCAAGGAATTACAGGGCTATTGATAGAAGAATTCACAATATTAAGTTCAAGTACGCCTCTCGTAATGCCGATATAGTTATTGCGATTAGCGAGCAAACAAAAAGAGACATCATTCAGTACTACAAAGTGCCTGAAGATAAAATAAAGGTGATTTACCAAACTTGTCATGAGAATTTTAAAAAGGAATATTCTGATGAAATAAAACAACACATTAAGACAAGGTTTGATTTACCAGACCAATTTATTTTAAATGTTGGAACAATTGAGACCCGTAAAAACTTGAACGCGTTGTTACAGGCAATCCCCCTGATGAGAAATGACTTACCAATCGTTGTAGTAGGGAGAAAGACAAAGTACTTTAACTTCTTGAAAGTTCAAATGCAAAAACTCAAAATTGATGAAAATCGATTTATGTTTTTAAAGCATGTTACTATGGATGAGTTACCTTCCATTTATCAATTGTCAACTATATTCGTTTACCCATCTGTATTTGAAGGGTTTGGAATCCCTATTATAGAAGCGCTTAATTCTGGCATTCCAGTTATTACTACTCAAGGTGGGTGTTTTCCAGAAGCTGGAGGACCAGATAGCATTTATGTGGATACAAACAATTTTGAAGAACTTGGAAAAACGATTGATGATTTATTAGAGAATCCTTCTCAAATGAAGCTAATGGCAGAACGAGGTTTGGAATATGCTAAAAAGTTTGAACCGAAAGTGCTGACAAATCAATTACTTGATGTTTATCGCAGTTTAGTATAGGTTTTCTTTCAATTCATTCTTCTTTCAATTTGTGATTGCCCTCTTGCGAGACTGGCCTCACTCAAGCCGTGAGGGCTTTTAATTCCTGATGATATTTTCTTTTTTTTCGTTCAAACCACTTGGCTTTTACTTTTTTATTATTCATTCTCATTTAATTTGAATAGGTATTCATGAAAACGCTTCGCTTAGTTGCGTAAAAAAAGTAAACAAAAAGACGCTATGCTGCGGCTGCTTTTGATTTGCAATCATCCTCTTCGCAAAGGTTAAGTTCGGCCGCGTTATCTCCTTCGGAGCTTCACGGTCTTACTAAATCTTTTACTCGAAGCCTCAATTAATCAAAAAAGGCCGAGAGGAAATGCATTCTAAGATTAAACAAATTAGGTTTCGAGTCTTATTCAGTGATAGAATATGAAGGAGCGGCATTGCGTCGCGTAGCGAAAGAGCATAGAGCGACGAGAATATTCGATGCGGAGCAATCACCTTTTAAGGCTCTAGATTTTTTTGTATACTTTTTTCATCAATGGAAAAAAGTATGAGCCTTCACGGCTTGAGTGAATTCCTATGGATCCATATATTCATTGTAATGAGGGTGGTTTCAAACTAAAAACCAAGTGGTTTGAACGAAAAACAAATTAAAAGAAAGCAGTATAATCATCAGATATAGACCGCTTTAGTTGGCTTAATCATTATCAATTAAAAGAAGAGAAAAGAAAAGAGTTAAAAATAAACGCATAAAAAAGCCTAGAGGTGTTTGTGTTTTCAAAAACTGTGTTATTTTTGCAATCCGTTTTTTACGGAAGTTCTTTAAATATTTTAACCGGAGAGGTGCCAGAGTGGTAATGGAGCAGATTGCTAATCTGTCGACGGGAAACTGTCGCCAGGGTTCGAGTCCCTGTCTCTCCGCAAAATGTTGCAAAGTTTGTTTGTTTTGTCAAAAATATTCTTTCCTTTGCAACCGCGAATTTATTCGGGGTGTGGCCCAGTCCGGTCAAGGCGCCTGGTTTGGGACCAGGAGATCGCAGGTTCGAATCCTGCCACCCCGACTTGAAGGGATAAGTTGAAACGAAAGTTCACTTATCCCTTTTTTATTTTCGCCTAATCCCTTGATATACTTAGAAACAAGAGCAAACAAAGTGTTCACTCTATCGGTTCGAAATATGCCTTTTTTGCGATTATACCTAATTCCATTAGGAAACAGCAAGTTTTGAAGAGTCAACTTTTGACTCAACGTGCTACACTCCCATATTTTGTTAATGTTTCGACCGATATTCAAAACGTTTTTTATCGCTTTTCTACGGTTCGAACTTTTTATTTCCGTTTCCGCTAGTTTTTGCTCAATTTGATTCTTTTCTTTCTGTATTTTTTCTCTGAACTTATTATAAATACTTGTTTCAATTTCTCCAAAAGCAAATCGCTCCTCTAATTTTTCTATCTTTTTATTGATTTCCGTTAATTGACTTTTCATTAGAATTGCATCCTCTTTTCTATCTTCATACATCCTATCCAATGCATCATGAAGCATATCAGCTAAAGGAAGCTTGTATTTTTCAGCTATTTCAAATGTTTGCAATATTTCCATAAAGAAATTATTAAGTTTCTTTGCATTGATATTGTTCTTACATCCTTTAGAACGGCATTTATAGTAGAATATATTTTTCTTTTTAACCAAATAACCTGTATAAGGGCTTTCACAGCTATCACATGCAACAAAACGTTTTAAGGGTAATTCATTCACCTCTTTCTTGTGCTTACTTTTTTGATAACGTTCATTTAGAACATTATTCACTTTTAAAAAGAGTTCCTTTGATATAAGCGGTATATGATTGCCTTTAATAACTTCTCCCGGAATGAGTTTACAAACTATTAATCCACAATAAAAGGGGTTTTTGAATACATTCGAAAGGTTTCGGTCAGTAATTGTCAGCCCTAAAGCTTTTAATCGCTGTATTATTTCTAAGTTGGAGATTCTTAGATTTGCTTTCCATTCAAAAGCTTTTCGAAGTAGCTTACCATCTTCATTAAGATACATTTCCTTAACCTTGGATTCATCGTTGTAGTTTTTTGAATAACCAACAGGCGCACCAAATATCCAAATACCTTTACGTAGTTTTTCTTGCATCCCCGTAACCGACTTATTCCGTCTGAGGTCATTATCCATCTTTGAAAATAGAAACATAATATTTTCCTGTAATTCTCCAGATGGTGTTGAAGAATCTATGTTTTGTGAAACAGCGACAATTCCAATACCCATTTTTTTGAGTTGGTCTTTTATCTGCATAGCACCAGAACCCGTTCTTGAAAACCGATCAAGAGAATATACAATGATATATGAAATATCCTTTTTACGCTTCACAAAAGAAAGCATCCGATTAAACTCCTTTCTATCTTCATCACTTTTAGCTGATTCATAAGTTCCTCCGAAATACTGAACTACATTTAGATTATTACTCTGTGCGTAACCCATGCAATATTTCATTTGAGTTTCTAATGATGCATTATTCTCTGCCTGTTCTTTTGTTGAAACCCTAGTATAGATAATAGCGTTACTCGTCAACTTTCTGTTCTCCCCTCTTTTCTTTGGGGAAAATTGCTGAAATACCTCTAAATTATTCATAAGTCTATATTTTGGTTGTCAATCATAAAACTGCAAAGTAGCATAGACATTTCGATCATGCTTTCTACTAACTTTTCCGCTTTCTCTTTCGACAGATTTTCAAATCCCTTGTACTTTTTTAGCCATTTGGCATTGTACTTCTCTCTAAACTCTTCTCTAACTCTTTTTAAATTATTCTTTAACATTTTAAATTGTATTCCCAAAATTGTCTGGTTGCTTCCAGTTAAACTTTGAGATAACTATAATTATTTGCTCAGGGGCTTCCTGTAGCTTATCATATTTTGTGTTTTGTCTTTCTTTTCAAACTCGTTATTTTTCCTTTTTGTGTCTTATAGGTTATTTCCTGATAGCTATTACGCATTATATAATCTGCTAAAGTTCCTGAAACATCCTTGTGATTTATTTCTTCTTCTGTTTCTATAAGATTTATTTGATTGTCTTTTCCTAAGCGAACAGAAAGTGAAACTACATTTCCTTGTCTTAACAATTCCAATACTTTTTGTTCCCCTTCAGTAAGTAAGTCGAATTGGTCTTCAGCTTCTTCAGGAATCAAATCTTCCTTCGAAAAGAAAAGAGATAATACATTAGACAATGGAAAACTAATGTAAGGCGCATTCAAGATGTCTCCCATACTAATTTGAGAATCCCAAGGTTCACCAGCAGTTATAAGAGACGTTCCATCAAACTTAATAAGGATGTGATAATTAATTCTTTCAATCAATCCCCCAAGAATTAGAAACCCTAAAGTTGTTTGCGTTAAATGAAAGTCTTGAGAGTCAAAAAACTCTTGAAGTTCTTCATAATCACTAGCTTTGATATTTAGCGTTTTTAGGTAATCAAAACGTTTTTGAAAACGTTTGCTATTCTTCGAACCTTCTAATTCTTCATCAAGTTCATCAGATAAAGCTAGTTTAATTATTTCAGTAATTTTATATTCTTTCATTACGGTTGACTTCAACACACGTAATGCTTCGTGGGATAAACCAAATTTTCGAAGTTCTACTAACATCTGAATCCATACAAATTCAATGACATTATATTTTCTTCTACCTTTTTCTGGTTTCTCATCAATTAACAAACCGCTATTCGTCCAATCAAAAATGGTTTTAGCTTCAATACCAATAGTCTTTAAACTATAACGTTTCTCATTGATAAAAAGGAACATTTTTATCATTTCTAATTCGTATTCTTCTATCTCTTTATCTATACTCATAAACTATTTCAATAATAACATTACGTTAATGTAACTAAATTAGTTTCAATATTAATAGAAATCACTCAATTATTCTCGTAAACGGCTATAAAAAACGTTTTTTAGGCTAAAAACGGAGAGAAAACGGTTTTAGAAAACGTTTTCTATTACTGTGACAATAACCACTGTGATAAAATCAAGGTAAGTCTAACAGTGCGAATGAATAAAAATATGTGGTGTAACCTTTTGAAATCAAAAGATCCTTTATATATTTTAAATCTTCTTGTTTCCCCCCTTCTCCGATTCCTATGAAATCGTAATCATCCATTGATATAGCATCTGTTAAGAATACTAATTTTCGAACTGTAAGTTTAGGTCCAGTATTCCAAAAAAAAATCTTCATTCGAAATCTAAAATTACTTTTTATAAGGTCCCATAAATTTATCTCCATTGAAATGGATCATATGGTCAGGGTTTTCAGCTATCCATGCTTCAGTTTCCCACGCAAGTTCCTTTGCATAAGCTCTAAATTTATCTCTTGTTAAAAATGCTGTTATATAAATAATATCAGCTGTACAGTCTTTAGTTAGGTTCTCAAATAAAATCAATTTGGCTTGATCTATTGGACCAGATGAATGAACTGCTTCAATTAAATATAACCAATTTTTCTCCGCTGAATAAGCTAAAATATCAGGTAATCGATCATGAGACATTTCAAAGAAATTTAATTCTTTTAATTTTTCCTCATCCAAATGAAGATATTTCTTTGCAGTATCCCCAACATAGAGAACTTCTGCTCCATAACCATATCTTGGTAAAAACTCTTCAATAATTGCCTTTTGCAAATCATTATGTTCACCAGGAGAAAATTCAAGTTCTTTACCATCTTTCAGTTTAACAGGAATCATTTTTATATCTCTAAGAGCGGCTAACCTCTCTCCTATTGATTCAACACCTTCTAATTTTTGTGCAACAACTTCATTCCACCCATCATTGGTGGAATATCTAAATAATTTAGCATAGAAAGGGTTTAAAACATACCCCCTTGTAGAGTCATTTGTTGCTGAGTTTGGACTAGACTTTAATACAATATTGGCTAGAACCAATAATTTCAAATCCCTTCTTCTAATATCATCGTATGATCCTGAAGAGATTTTTTCTCCAAAATGAGCATTTACATACTCTATAATCTCCCTTGTTTTAGGTGAATGATCAGCACTATGTGATTGATCTTTTGCATTTGGTATATCTTCAACGACTTTAACATCGGCAACTGCTAAAAAAGCTACCGCCATTCTTTCTAATCTTCTTGATGTATCGTCCATTGGCACACCAAAACTATCAAGAACCACAAGTGTATGATTTATTAAAGCTTTTACTATATCAGTCTTACTTTTATATGTTGCAGAATCTTCGTTAAGATACATTTGTCTTTTCTTTAAACATTTCAAGTTGTTTCTCCCTTCTCCTAGTAATTCTTTTCATATCAACAGCAGTCAAATTCTTTTTGATTTGCTTTGCCATATTATATGCCAACATTGGAGGTACAGCATTTCCAATTTGATTAAACCTGCTAGTATCATTACCCATAAATTCAAACCAGTCTGGAAAACTTTGAAGCCTTGCTGCTTCCCTATGAAGTATCCTTCTTCTTCGTCCATCTGCAAGTCTAACTCTATGCATGTCCCCTGTTGCTCCTGCTAAATTTCTACATGTTAGAGTCCTTGCTGGTCTGTCCATGTATAAATCCCTAGGGTTAACACAATGCGAAGCTTTTTCATATTTAGCTACATATGTATCCATGCTTTTTGTAAAGAATTTTGATTCAGGTGGAGTTGTTTTTGCCATTTCCCCTAAAGTTTCTCCAACAGTAATCAAACGATCAGACTTTTCAGGGTACGTAAATTTCCCTTTATAACCAACTACAAAGATTCGTTCTCTATTTTGAGGCACATCATGATGCTTTGCATTAAGTAATCTAAATTCTACAGTATAATCTAATTCCTCAAGAGCATCGATAACTTGTTCTAAATACCACTTGTTTTTATAAAGCATTCCTTTTACATTTTCAAAAAGAAAAAATTCAGGTTTAACACTTTTAACAGCATCTATAAAAACAGGAAAACCATCTCTTGAATCTTTTAATCCTTTTTGTTTTCCACCTACACTGAAAGGTTGGCAAGGAGGACCTCCAATTACAACTTGTGCTTCGGGGTATTCAAAACCAACTTCAAGAAACTTTTCGTAACACTCTCCATTTAGGTTTTTGTTATAAGTAGCACACGCATGCTCATTCATTTCGTACCCTATAGTTTTGAATCCAAGTGCTTCAAACCCTAAAGATAACCCACCGCAACCTGCGAATAAGTCAAGAACAGTCATTCCTAATTCTTCGTCTTCCCAAGGTTTTAACTTGGTGTTTATTTCTGAAATGTATTTCATATATCTATGTAAACAAAAGAACAAAATTTCAGGCACTAATTTATTGGTATAAACTAATTTCTATCAACAAATGCATAAACACTGTTTATTACTTTAGTTAGCTGAAATTTTGGATGATTATATTATTGGTTTCTACTAAATAAAATCAATCCTCATATATCTTACTATCCTCATATATCTTATCCAATGGATTAATACAAGATTTCAAATCAATTCTAGCTGCTTTGATATATCTGATAGTTGATGATATTGCAGCATGACCCAATATCTTTTGAATCTTAAACAGACTTTCTCCTTCTTCAGTTAACATGGTAGCAAACGAATGTCGAAATGTATGTGGAGTAATCGTTTCCTTTGTCTCTAATACGAAATTTGCATTCCGAATAATACGATTGACTGTAGCTCTACACATTGGTTCTTCCCATTTCCTCCCGTAGAAAATGTAATCCCCGGGTTTATACTGTTTATAATACAACTCAAGTTGTTCCAACATCATTGGACTCAATGGGACATAACGATCTTTTTGTCCTTTACCTTTTGGAATCCTTATTACCATTCGATGAGTGCTTATGTCTTGTCTTCTTAAACGTACACACTCCCCTACTCTAATCCCTGTAGAATATAACAACTGAATAATTACCTTATCTCTAAACTTTGGGAGCGATTCAATAAATTGATAAACTTGTTGCGGTGCAAGCACAAATGGGACTCTATTAGGAATTCTTGGACTTCTTAATCGTTTTACTTTTTCAGGAGTTCTAACAATGTTGTAATAGAAATAAGTAAAGCTAGCCATTGCTATGGTTAACTTATTTGGACCAAATTTCTTTTTGTCAGAAAGGTAATAAAGGTAATTGTGGATTTGCTGCTCACTAATTTCATTGGGACTACATTGATAATAGCAGCAAAGATGATTCATCTCTTTAATATAGTTCCTGATTGTGTATTTACTGTAATTACGGAAAGAAAGATGCTTGTGCATGTTACAGATTGTATCAGCATCTTTTCCTATGTATTCTATTGCTTTTTTTTCATGTAGCTAAAATCGTTAATTGTTATTTATATTTCAATTATATCTTTTATAAGATAACTCTAGTGAGGGATCAAAAGGTTTAGTTAAACCAATCTCTTATCCATCGACAGAAGGTTCTTCTGGGCTTTTTTTTTCTATCACCTCAGTGCTAATTGGCACTACTTTAGCTTCTGGTTTATCCTCCTCATTTGTAATCAAATCGGCACTTAAATCGCTTGATTTACTTTTTACAAAATCTACACCAACTCTTATGGGATGATTGAATGCATGGTTAGCAATTCTTTGAGCGTAACTAGTCTTTAAAGAAAATTTATACGTTAATATAATCGGTAAAAGCGCGTCATTTTTAATTGTATTTGCTCTTATATTTTTTTCTTTAAATTTTGGTTCTGTAATATTCATTTGCACAGGCTTTATGTAGTCCACTCCTTTAGCCCATAAAACACCTGTATCATTTCCTATATAAGATTTAAACCAGCTATCATCTGATTCAATTAATTGTTTCAAATTTTTATTTATTTCTCCTTTAACAAAAAAGAAGTTATTTTTAATGTTTTCGGGGTGTAAACAATCACAAAGTGGAGTTATACATAAATAACTTTCATTGTTTTCTTCATCAATAAAGATGTCTCCAAAATTAAGTCTCAATTTATTTTTAACAACCGAGCCATTGTAAAACGTATTCAATTTTCCCAAGTCATTATCAGTTACAGAAATTATATTCTGTGATTCAGACTCTAAAAAATCATGATCCAGAATTTGCAAATTTGACTTTAAAAGTGTTGTTTTTGAATGCTCATTCAGTAAAGAAATAATAAAGTTTTTAAACTCTTCTTCCGAAATATGATCCAGGATTTGCCCTCTGTGAAAAAGAAGAGTATTAAATGATAAATCCAGTAAACTCGTATCTATAAAAGAGGAGTTTTGAGAAAAGTTATTTTGCATATCTAAACCTAATAACTCCATAAAATGGTTAGGAGAACTTAATACTTTTTCTACAATTTTATCTATAATTTTTACAGCACTATCCTCATCTTTGTTTATTATTGAAATAATTGTGCTATCTATATTTACTGTATGGTTTTCCGTATCAATATATGTTGGGACTGGTAGTGGTCTGTTAGATTTATGTAAGTCTAAGTAAGCCAACTTAACTTGTATTACTGCAAGTTTTAAATCATTAATTCCTGTTGCATTTATTATATCACCTGGTAGTCCTGCATCTATATTAATCAAAATAGGATACATTTTACCATTTTCCTTTTCTTCAAAAGAAATTCGATCAACAATATTTAATATTTCTGCCTCAAAGGCACCAAGGACTTCTTTTACGGTAATGTAATAATCAGTATCATATCCAGAGAAATAGGACCTTATATTATTTAATATCTCATCATTATTCCTTTCGGAAGTGTATATTGAGCAAAAATGAAGGTGATTTGAATCTACTATTTCTGACAATAAACTTAAAGAAAAATCTTCACCTTCATTACCTGCTAATTTCCAATCCAATAAAACTAAATCTCGTTTTTTAAAAAGGAAGTTAAGATAATTAGGGTCTTTAATCTTGCTTAAATCAAACTTGCTAACGGCTAGTGAAATACCTAAATCTTTAAAGTTCGTATATAAGTTTTTAGAAAGCAACTCTTCTGGTACTTCATCATTAGGCTTTGTTGTGTAGAATTCCACAGCATTTTCATCAACAAAAATTGCTGACTTTATTGACTCTTTAATTATTTCAGATGCTTTTTCAGGGTAGGTCATTACAATATTGGTTTAATTACAAAACACGCACCTTTCAGGGTATTATATTCCTTGTTATTTGTAGCGTAGATATCAAATCCATTTTCATTTAAACTCTGTTTTGATAGATACAAACCAATACCTCTTCCGTTTGGTCTATTGGAATAAAACATATCAAATATTTTTTCTAATCTGTGGTCTTCTATTTTAAAACCAGAATTACAAATAATGATCTCATCACTTTCACTTTTATAATCTAGCAATATTTTCCTTTCCTCTTTATTCCTCATCCAATAAATAGCATTGTTAACTATATTTATATAGACAGTGTGTATAACAGGTTCCTTTATAGTTAGAACATGATCATTAAAAGCTTTCGTTCCTTTTAACTCAATATTATAAGATTGAAAACGATTCTCAAAAAACCTAATTAAGTAGTTGTAAATTGCTGTCCCATCTATATTTTTTGGAGTGACACCTGCTATTCTATAAAGGGGTGATAGTAAATCGTATTTATCCTCCAGTTGAGTAAAGTTTTGTTTTAGAAATTGAAATTGCTCTTCATTTTTAAGATTGTCTTCAGTGCTTAATTTTGCAATAGAATTATTGATTCTTGCATATAGTTGATTGAATTCATGATCTATTATCTCTACAGCTACACCTAACTGAGCAGTTTCTCGAGTTTGTTCCCATTTATACTTAATGGTCTCATATTCTGCTTTATATGCCCCCTGCAATAGCTCTTCGTCAATATCAAAGCTTAATTTATTAAAATGTTCAATAAGTGGTACTATTTCCTTATTGATTTGTTCTCTAAGGAATTCAAATTTACTTGCTAGTTTTTCGGAATGAAGTAATACTCCTTCTTTCGAATCAATAGAATCTATAATGCTCTCTTTATCAAAATTCAAATCATCAATAATTCTTCTAGATCGAAATGAAAAATCTTTAGAAAGTTTATCGAATTGATTTTTTAATTGATCCCTATTTTCATTGATTAATTTTTCAAGTGTCCCGTTATATTTCTGATAGTTTTTTGTGAACTCCATTTTCAATTCTTTGATTTCAAGTTTTTCCTTAACTCTAATCATTAATTGCTTACTATCATTTTTTACCGTTTCATTGAATTTAATAAGCTTAGTTTCATATTTATTCAGTCGATCTAACTGAGTATCTGTTGGTTTGTATCTTTTAGGAATTTTAGGTATTAAATTTTGAAACTCTATATCTAGTGTATGTAATCTATCTAGAATTGCTTCAATATCACTGTAGAGAGCTTTTGAAGCATTAGTCTTTTCTTCAAGCTCTTTCAGTAAATGTTGATATTCGTCCTGATATTCTTCTAATTTTTTTGGATACTCATTTAAAGATCTTGTAAATGCTTTTTTTTCTTCTGTAGCTCTTTTGTTATCTAAACTAATAGCTTCTGCTTGCTCATTTAACAATGTTTTCTTGTCCAAGAAAATTGATTCAATAGCTTTATCCGAAAAATAGGTTTTTGCAAGATCAACCAATATAAATTCTAGGTCACTCTTAAGCGCTCTATATTTTGTGTTATTTATTAAACCTTCTCTACTAGACTTATCTTTTAATGAACCATTTCTTTCTCGTGCTAGATCAATATAGCCAAACATTCTCCTATATGAAAAAAAGTACGTACCAATTCGCTTATTTCTTCTTTCTTCTATATTGAGAAAATCAGCATTAGGTCGGCCATATGGCAAGACCCTAAAATTATCTCTGTATATATATACTCCACCATAATTAGAAACTTTGTCCATGATTTTTTTATGACTTAATTCTTCTAATTTCGAGTCTCTTAAATTACCTTGGGAATATCCAAGTTTTATAGGGATTTCACCATAATAACTTGATTTGTTATACTTTCTTGAATTTACAACAGAATAAGGTATTATATCATCATAAATCCTGATTTCTCCATTAAACTCACCATCTCCGTTTAATTTTCCATCAATAAGAATATCAGCTAAATCAAAATCATTTGAATCAAAAAAGTTACCGTGGGCAGTTAGAAAATCATAATCATTGTTTAAATCCTTAAAAATTGGAATACTTGTATTTACAATCTTATTGTTTTTAATAAAATCATTTGTAAAACCAGATAAACTTGAAATTATAAACTCTCTATCTTCTAAATCATCATCATCGTCATTTTTTCCAAGTTCCGTAATTTGATCAATCGGTTCGAATATGATAAATTTAGTTCCATTGTTATTTTCAAGATCGACCAAATCTTCAAGTAATTTATCTCTTAAAAACATTGGCACTATTGCCTTCTCGACAGAACTCTCAATTTCCGCTTTCAAATCCTTTTGTGATTCCTCCCAGATTAATTTTCCATTAATATCATTTTCTTTATCGAAATTCTTTAAAAATGTTTCTTTAAGGGATTCAAGAGTCCTTGTAAAATCAGCAGCACTTTCAAAAGACTCAACTGGGATATTAACATCATCAAGAAATAGATTATAATTTTCTAATAACCGCCAATCGAAAAACAATGCTTCTATTGGGTGTCCTTGTTTCTTTGTTAACATAAGCATTGGATTACCCAAAAACGCCACGGAAAGTCTTCCAATCCCTTTTTCACCGGCTTTTATCCTTGGGCTTTTCCAAAGTGTTTCTTCACTTTCCTTTTCTTCAAGAGTTGCTCTACTTTTAGAATCAGTTCCTAAAACTAGCCACTTTTCGAAAATATCATTACGTGACATTCCTTTTCCATCATCTGTCATTACAAATAATGGTGTATTTATATCTTTATAAGTATCTAAATAAATCTCAGCTTTTAAATTGTCAGCATAAGCATCATATCCATTTTTCCACAATTCAGTTATTGCAGTAGGTAAATCTGCAATTTGTCCTTTACCCAATAAATCAACGGCTCTTGCTTTTGTTCTAAACTGCATTTGTATGATTTTTATTAATCGCTAATCCAATTCTTTTTGCATATTCTGGAGGAACTGCATTACCTATTAACCTAGCAATAGATGCATGACTTGTTCCGATAAATTTATATTTTTTAGGGAAAGATTGTAATGTAGCGCCTTCCCTTAATGATAGAGCTCTATGTTCTTCTGGATGCACAAAACGACCATTAGACACACTAAAGAATTTTGTTGTTATTGTTGGTGATGGGCGATCCCACCATAATCTACCAAAAGTATCCTTAAAGGAATCATCTTTACCTTCAAAACATTTTAATTGTAGTTCTGGATCATTTGCAAAACCAAGTCGATTACCTCCATCTTTTTCAACTTTCTTTAATCTTTTTAAGGTTAGTTCCTTAAGGTTAGAAACCGCATGTCTAAAATCAGTAGTATCCTTTTGACCTGCTTTTATTTTGGGAAATCCATTTTCTATTCCGATAACGTCTTTAACTTTTAATCGTTTTCCAGTATCTTTCTCAGGAAATATTTTTTCATCACCATTTCTAGTAGCAACTAATGTAAACCGTTTTCTGTTTTGCGGCACTCCATAATCATTGGTATTATGCACTTCAAAATGAACTTGATATTTTGAAGCTTCTAACCATTTAATAAAAGCCTCTAGCCCACTCTCTTTCTTCTTTCTTAATACACCAGGTACATTTTCAACAACAACATAACCAGGGTTAAAGTATTTAACAAATCGTTCAAATTCAACCAATAAGTTTTTCGATTTTTTGGATTTTTTTTTATCAGTGTTAATGATACTCCAAAATTGACAAGGACTACATCCAATTAAAAGTAGGTTTTTGTCATCCCGCTTTAAATTCAACTCTTTTTGTAGCTTTTCCTCGGTTAATTCAAATACATCAGCTTGTATAAATTTAGCACCTTCAATATTGGCTTCATAGGTTTCTTTACAAGCTGGCTCAAAATCTATTCCAGCTAATACATCAATTCCAGATTCTTGCATTCCATAGCTCATTCCTCCACCTCCGCAAAAGAAATCTACTGCTTGTATTGTGTTTTTTTTAGCCAATTGTTTATCGTTTCTTGTGTAGTTTACAATAACATAATATTATCCTCTCAAATATAATCATTTAGGACTAATTACGAACAAGTCTTCGTTAGTAGGCTGGAACATCTGTTACTACTACAAAGCTACAATAGAAAAACGTAATCAATTTACGTCCTTGTGCTAGGTGCTATATAACATACCCCATGTGGTGTACATAGATTTACATCCTTGATTTTAGTTTAGCTTACTTTGCACCATGAATAAAAAACGTTTTTTAGGCTAAAAATGGGGAGAAAACGGTTTTAGAAAACGTTTTGTGTAGTATTCTTCATAACCAAGTAGCTGACCATAGAAGCAAATACTTAAGTGCCACTAATTAAGTTTATAAGTACGCGTCCTTTTGTATAGATTTATTTTAATAAATTGCAAATAATATAATTGACAAAGACCACTCTTAAAACTCCATGCCAATAAAGGTAATGTCATCAACTTGTTCTTTATCTCCCTTCCATGTTTCAAACACTTTTACAAAAGTTTTTCTTATTTCCTGGATAGAAAGACTTTTATTCTTTTCAAGAAGTGATAATAGTCTTTTAGTTTTAAACTTTTCATCATTAGTTCCGAATTGATCTACAACACCATCTGTATATAAAAATGCTTTCTGATAACTGGAAAGTTTCAAAACTTTGTTTTCTGGTCCTTTACTTACATAACATTGTTTTGTTCCTACTGACAATCTATCTCCTTTAATTCTCTCAATACCATTATCATTTACCAGTAATAAATTTAAGCCAGCACCAGCAAATTCTATACTGTCTTTTTTCTTGTCAATTTTCACTAAACCTATCTCCATTCCATCCTGAATCCCTCCTTGCTCCATTTGTTTTAAGCTTTGCTTGACATATCTATTCATTTGACTTAATATTTCATTTGGTTGATATATTTCATCATCGTGTATTGCTCTGTTTAGAGCTTGATTTCCTATTAAGGTTAAAAATGCACCCGGCACTCCATGACCGGTACAATCAATAACTGCAATGTATTGGCATTCATCAACTTCTGCACAATAATAAAAATCACCGCTAACAATGTCTTTTGGTCGGTAATAGACAAATGAATTGGGTGCAATTCTATTAAAATCTTTATCTGTTGGTAAGATCGTTTTTTGTATCCCTAAGGCATATTGAATGCTATCAATCATTTCTTTGTTTTTCTCACTTATTACCGCTTTTTGCTTTTTTAACTTCTTATTGTATTTATGCTTGACTACTACAAATATTAAAGACAGAAGTACTGATAGAAGCATGAATAAAAATATGATATAAAAAAACTTTCTATGATCATTACTGTAGCAAACCTGATGTAATTCATCCCCACCAAAAAAAGTATCATATATGGAAAGATGATCGACTTCATGTTCTGAATCATGATTATGATTGTGTTCACTACTTGCAAAAATTGGCACACTAATTAGCATCGTTACTATAAAAACTATCATTTTCATATTTGATATCTTTTGAACTTGAGGTAAACTTAAAATTGAATATATTAAACTTTCTTGGGAATTCTGCAATCAAGAGTTATTAGAATATTACAAACTCTATTTTGATTAATAAATTGCAACATTAACTAGAAATATGCAACTCACTCAATAACTGGATCGTCTCACTAAGAGTGACTTAATACATTCCCTTATATTTAAACACATAAAGCTATATTTCATCTATATTTTCCATTGGAATAATTTTTACATCTCAAACTTTCAACTGTTAAGGGCGGTTAATTTTTTTTTGGAGGGGGGGGCAAAAAGTGTAAATATTTCATCTACATTGGAAGGAATGTATCTAGTTAAAATAACAAATGACGATTCTACAAGGACTGTTAAACACTTTATCAAAGTGAAATAAATTCCTACTCTGCAATTTCGCTTTTAAAACTCAGTTGAAAAGTTGTTCCAACAGTATTCAGCAATTCTATTTCACCATCCAATTGCTCTGTTAAACTTATTATTATTTGCATACCTAAACTTTCTGTATTTCGAAAATCAACATCCTTAGGAAATCCAATTCCGTTGTCACTTACGCTCATTATAAATTCACCTTGACTTGTTGAACTGACTACAATTTCTATCTGAGCATTTACGACATTGTCAAAGGCATATTTTATAGAGTTTGTTATCAACTCCAAAACAATCATTCCGCAACTAGTGGCAGTTGTTAAGGAAGGTGTGAAATTATCAATATCCTTTTTTATTAATATTCTAGATGTATCGTAAGTTGAAGTAACATTCCCTATAAGAGAATCAATATATGATTTGAATTTAACGGTTTCGTATTCATCTGACTTATATAAAGCTTCATGAATCAAAGCCATTGCCTGGATTCTGTTAGCCGTCTGGTTCAGCAACTCAATAGACACCTCATCACTTGCCATATTCTTCTGTAAGTTGATTAAACTAGATATAATTTGTAAATTATTTTTTACACGATGATTTACCTCTTTTAATAATAATTCTTTAACCTCTAATGATTCTTTGATCTTTTCTTCAGCGCTAACTCTTTGCTTTATTTCTACATTTAATTTGTGTACTGTTTCTTCTAACTCGTTTGTCCTGATGGCTACAACCTTCTCAAGTCCTTCATTTAAATTTATTATTTCCAGCTCAGCTATTTTCCTTTTCGTAATGTCTGTATGAGATCCAAACAAACGAATAACATTACCCTTTTCATCTTTTATTACTTCGGCTTTAGCTTTTATCCAAATATAAGAACCATTTTTATGTCTAAACCTAAACTCATTAACATACTTTCCCTTTGGGTTTTCTAAGTATTCACTTACGTTTTTTTGTACCTTATCCGTTTCTTCCGGGTGCAAATGGTTTACCCAAGTTGAAAACGTATTTTCCAACTCCTCATCTTGATAACCAATTTGTGCCTTCCATATTTTAGAGAAAAAAACGGTTTCAGAGTCAACAAACCAATCCCATACGCCCATGCTTGCGGCTGAAATAGCTAGTTCATTTCGTTTGTATTCTTCTATATCTAATGTGTTTTTAGACATTTCTATATTTCCTACTATTAGTTTAAAACTTAATCATATACAGAGGGAGCTAATATAACTGTTTTATAGTTCCCCCTTAAATTTACAACAATAATTTGGCTGAATAATAACACAAAATGATGTTCCGTTTAGTTGCCACAAATTCGAACCATCATTAAATTATAATGAGAGATCGAATGCAATGTTTTGAGATACCAGAAAGCTTCGTTGAGGAAAATCCAAACCTTAGTGATTCCATATAAACAGAAGGGTGTGCCAAACTAGACACACCCTTAAACTCAAATAAACTTTACAGTTTAACTATTTTAAAAATAGCATTTTTATTGTCGCTACTAATAGAGACAAAATAGATTCCCGAACTCAAATAGGATATATTTTTAATTACCTTGTTCTCATTATTTACAACCATTTTCTCCACGAGTACGCCATACATATCTATTATTTCAAATATAACATTACTCGAATTATTCCATTCAAGTGTAAAAACATCACTAACTGGATTTGGATACAAAGCAATATTCTCAAAAACAAATTGCGTATAAATTGAACTTGCTGAGGCTACCTCACAAGCTGAAATGTCTGTACATCCCATTTCTGTTATTTCAACATAATACGGCAATGTATCCATTGGAGTTAAAGAATTACTCGTTTCTCCTGAAAGCAGTGAATCATTTGAACATACGTACCACTGGTACCCATCATATCCCGAAATAACTAACAGTGTGTCATTTGAAGTTGTTATAGTAGCATCTATTATCGTAACATTTACTGTTGTTGTAATGGTACTATCGCAACCGTTGGTTCCTGTAAAAAAGCTCTGATGTATTGTCTGAGTATTCAGACCTGTATCTGTTGCCCCATCTGGATAGGTGTAATTTCCTCCTTCACAAACAGAAACCGTTTCGTTGGCATTATTTACTGCATATACATCTACTGTGGATGTTATCAGACTATCGCATCCGCTACTCCCCGTAAAAGTACTTGTATATATAACTTGTGATGTTATTCCTGTTTGTGTTGTCCCATCTGGAAAAGTATAACTTCCACCACTACAAACCGTAGCTGTTTCTGGAGTATTACTTCCTGTTGTAATTTGTAAAATTGTTACAATTAAGCTATCACACCCTGGTAGAAATAAACTTGGAATAGTATCAACTACTATTTGCGAAGTAGTGTACCAATTTCCATTCATGTTGGCAGAATCACACATCGTTATATTTTGAAAAGAACGTAGTCGGTTATTCGTATCTAACACAATAACAGGCAATGCTATTGAGTCAGTAGAATCGGGTATGCAAAATTGATTCGTAACATGTAAATCCACCATATAAACACCTGGGCAGTAATAAGTATGTGTCGGAGCATCTAGAACAGATGTTATACCATCTCCGAAATCCCAATGCGACGAATCGGCATTTGAACTCAAATTAATAAAGTTGACATCAGCACTATTCGTTACTGTATCAAACTGAATTAATAATGGATTATAAGCAAAGAAAGGAGTTGGAGCTATACATTGTACATCATCAATATAAGTAACTCCTGTAATGACTTCTGTTCCCAACACATAATTCCCGTCTGCTTGCAATACAGGAATACCATACGCTGCATCAAACCATTTATACTCAACTAATGTATCAATCACAGGAATAGTCAAAGAGTCTGTGTAAATTGTATCTGCTTTTCTGATTATTGTTTTGACTTTCAGAACGGAAGCAAAATTCCCAAAAGGAGTTGTTAAGCTTCCCCAACCTTCAACGATATTAATTCTTTCTCTATTTGCGACATATCTAAATGGTGCACCAAAAGTGTTTAAATCCATTTCATATTTACTTGTAGATGAATCTTGATCTGCATAGTTCAATGGAAAATTATAAATCGTATCCGTATCTATATATTGGGAAGGAATAGACACTGGAATATTTCCGATATTGATTGTCGCCCCTTGCATTTTATACTCCAAAGCAGCTGTTGTTTTATTATAATGATCCACAACGTTTGTCAATGAAAAATTTCCAAGACTTAAAGAATCAACTCTATATTTAGCTAGGTTGGTATAATTTTCAAATTGTGCAACACAACCTACAAAAATAGTGTTAGAAGCACACCATGCATTTTGGTAACCTCCATCAACTGGATCAAACCACTCAATATCTCTTTGTTGATTTACAGGTAGTGTTCCATAGTTCCAAGTAAAATTAACACCTGTCTGTGCGAAATCAAAACTTGAAAGCCCTGTACTTGCTTTACTAACGTGAAAGCTATCCGCAATTGCGGCATAGTCTGTAGAGTTATATGTAATTTGAGAATACCCTGTTGTACACAAAAAGATACTCATTATTTGTATTATTTTTTTCATCGCTATTATTTCTTAATAATTTTTTTAATTGAACAAATCCCGTTTTTATCTTTAATTCTTAAAAAGTAAACTCCTGTTTCTCCTTCAAGATTAAATGTTACGTTTTTTGTATTGAAGTACAATTCTTCAAAAACGATTTGACCTGAAACGGTATATACAGAAACTTTAATACTTTCTTCGAATGCTCCAAATTTTAAATTCACCGTACCTATTGAAGGATTTGGATAAATTTTAAAGTCTGCTCCTTCGTTATCTGAAACACTTGAAAAATCAACCAAGTAACAAGATGAAGTATCTACACAATTATTATTCGTTAAAACAACTGCATATTCTCCGGTAGTGGTAGCTGTATAAATTGAATTTGTTTCACCTGAAAGAGCACTGTAATTATTTCCACAATCAACCCACTGGTAAGATACATTCACATCATTTGCTGTAAGAGAAGCTCCTGACTGCGTAACTGAGGTATCTATCGTTATTATTGTTAAATCCAATGTAATGGTACTATCGCAGCCTTGTGTATTTGGAATTACTTGCGTGAAAATTCCTGATGTGTTATAAACTGTTCCGTTTAAATCATAGCTACTACATGCTGTTTCTACAAGAGAACTTGAATTACTATTGTTAATTGTTAAATTCAATGTGATTATACTATCACAGCCAACGGAATTCGTTAAAGTTTGCAAATAAGTACCCGAATTTGTGTATGTAGTACCATTTAAGTCGTAGCTATCACATGCCGTTGTTGTAATTGCATTCGTTGAACTATTGTTAATTATCAAATCTAACGTAATGATACTATCGCAATCTATTGAATTAACCAGAACTTGCGAGTAGCTACCTGAATTGGTATATGTCGTTCCATTTAGATCATAACTATCACAAGCTGTTGCATTAATCAAATTGGTAGAACTACTATTGATTGTGAGGTTCAGTGTAATGGTACTGTCACAACCTTGAACATTAGAAATTACCTGCGTGTAAGATCCTGTAGCACTATAAATGGTTCCATTCAAATCATAGCTATCACAAGCGACTTCTGTCAAATTACTTGTTGAACTACTATTGATTGTTAAATCTAACGTAATAGAACTATCGCACCCTTCTACATTGGCCAACATTTGTGTGTAAATTCCTGTTGTAGTATAGCTTGTTCCGTTCAAGTCGAAACTATCACAAGATGTAATAGTAAGTGTTGAAGTTGTTGGCGTACATAATTCAAAAACATAAGCTGAACCAGCGTCAGTTAAGGCATTTAATTGATTCTCGTCTTCATCTTCTAAATAAGCTCCAATAATAATATTCTCTCCGTCAATTCCTACTCCACTTCCAAATTTATCATTCGTTCCTCGATCAGAGGCTACAATTTTTTGGAACTCATTCCATACACCACTTGTATTTCTTTCAAAAACGTAAGACGCTCCTGCAGAAGGCAAATTATTTGCTCCAACTTCATCTTTACTTTCCAGATAAGCTCCAACAACAATTCTGTTTCCAGAAATATCAACATCATAACCAAAAGAAACAAATCCAGAACGATCGGAAGCAACAATTTTTTGAACCTGATTCCATATGCCTGATCCATTTCTTTCAAAAACATAAGCAGAACCCGAACCAGATAATGTGTTCAATCCATTTTCATCCTCAGCTTCACTTTGCGCTCCAACAACTAAATAACTTCCAGAAACTGCCAAATGTTTACCAAAAGTATCATTTGCACCTCTATCCGAAGAAACAATTTTTTGAACTTCATTCCATACTCCAAGACCATTCCTTTCAAACACATAAGCTGAACCTGCGTTGTTAAATGAATTTAAACCATTTACATCTTCATTTTCGCTATCTGCACCAGCGACCAAGTAATTACCAGAAATGGAAACACTCCTACCGAAAAAATCAGTACCTGCCCTGTCTGATGTTACCAATTTTTGAACAAAATTCCACACGCCTGAACCATCTCTTTCGTAAACATATACAGCTCCTGCTGCACTCATTGTTGTGCCTCCTCCAGCAGCATCATGATCTTCAGAAATTGCTCCAACGGCTGCATAATCTCCAGAAATCGTAACTCCTTCACCAAATGCATCTGTTGACGCTCTATCAAATGCAACTATTTTTTGAACTTCGTTCCAAATTCCGTTTCCATCTTTCTCAAAGATGTAAGCAGAACCAGCTTGTCCCAAAAAATTTAGACCAGAAGCATCTTCATCTTCTTGATTTGCACCTATTATTGCATAATTTCCAGAGAGACTAACTGTTTTTCCAAACCAATCTGAAGTGTTTCTATCGGAAGCAACCAACTTTTGTATTTGTGTCCACGTATTATTGGTATTTCTCATATACATATATGCAGCTCCTGACTCTGTAAGAACATTTGTTCCATTGATATCTGTGGAATTTAAATGAGCTCCCACAATCGCATAATCACCCGATATGGAAACCGAATTTCCAAAATTGTCTCCAGCGAGCCTGTCATTTGCAACAACTTTTGAATATTCATAAAAACTTTGAGAGTAAATCGACTGGCTTGTAAGTAAAAAACAACCGAATACTCCAACTTTTAGTAGTGTAGTAATTTTTTTCATAACTGTAATTTTTGGTTTATTTGATATTTGAGTATTATTTTTTTCTTTCCCAGTAATATGTCTTAGACATTCCCATGTAATAGCCTGTTACTTTCAGTTTACCAGATTTCTGTAACACTAATTTACCATTAAGATGCTGGCGTCGTTTAGGAGAAAATAAAGTGCCATTTTCCCATTTTCCATTACCTTTATATTCGAATGATTTAAGAATATACATTACTGTTTTACCTTTTTCTTTCATTCCTTCTTCAACTTTTTTATGTTGTTTCGGATCTAAAGCCTTAATGTACTTTCCGTAATATTTACCGTTCTTGGCTTTGTAAATTTTTACAATTGCTTTTCCATTTTCTCCTTCAGAAATCCATTCTCCTACAATTCCCGTAGGCTCACTATCAACTTCTTTATTAGTAAAGGAAGTAGCTGTAAAACCAAGAATAAGTAAAATCCCTCCAATCTTGGCAAAAGATGTTTTTTTACGAACAGCATTACCAAACCTCCTCTCTTGGATTTCGTCGTATAATTTCACATAATCTTTATTCTCAGTTCCTAACATTCTATCCCACCAACGGAAATACAAAGCATAGTTCCCATGAAATTTTTTATGATGTAAATTGTGATAAACAGATGTATTTATAATTTGAAATAAAAATGAATTTCGAAACCATTTTGGCATTATTTCATAACCTAAATGCCCATAGACATTGATAACAAAACTTAACAGGCCAAAAATTAATAAAGACAAAGGGTGCAAAGGGAGAACAAATACCATTATTAGTAATATCATGTTTTCAAATACCGCTTCTAAAAAATCAAAAGAGTAAGAAGTCCAAGGAGATGGGTTGGTTGACTTATGGTGCGTTATATGAATATAACGATAGATTTTTTTACTATGTACCGCGCGGTGCATCCAATAAAAGTAGGTATCGTGAATAATTAAACTTAAAATAACACTAATAGGAATCCACCACAAAGAATATTGGTGAATATCATCGTAAACTAATGTGAAATCTCTAAAAGGTGTAAATAGTACTAAACTAGCAATTGTAGCAATCACTCCGATTGTCATAATTGAGTTTTTAATCTCGCTAATAAACATTTGCTTTTTAGGAGATTTTTTTTGAATTTTATTCTTACTATAATAGGTAGAAAATACTAAGTAGAAAATCACGAATGGAATTCCTGCAAAAATAAAATACCGAAATCCTGAACTAATAATTATTGTAACTAACTTTTGAAATAACTCTTCCATAACTCTTTGTGTTTTAAATCATACACAAATATGAGTCATCAATAAACAACCCCAATTAACATAAGATAATTGAAATTAATTTTCTTCAGAAATCCTTTTACGAATACGGCTTAGCGATACAGGGGTAATTCCTAAAAAAGAAGCAATGTGTTTATTTTGAACCCTATCATAGACTTCGGGTTTCTCTTTAAGTAATTTTAAATAGCGTTCTTCGGGAGTTTCTACTACAAATGTTTCTACACGTTTTAATGCTTCTATTAGCAAGCTTTGAAGCATTTCTTTTCTAGCTTTTTCAAACTTTGGATGTCGGTCTATAAAATCTTGCAAAATATCGTAATCTATTTCCCAAACTTTACAATCTTCTAGTGCTTGAATGACTTGATTTGATGGCAAATCTTCTAATAAAGTTTCGAAAGAGCCTATTACGTGTTTTTCCCAGCGGAATAAAACAGTCCTTTCTTCGCCGTCAGCTTTTAAATAATAAGCTCGCATTATTCCTCGTTGGATATAAGCAACTTTTCTTTTCTTACTTTGATGTTCGATAAAAAAATCACCAGCTTTAATTTTTTTAAATCGAGCCAGCTTTGACAACTTAGCAATGTCTTGCCCATTCAAAAATTTGAACAAGCTTAGATAATCAGATATTTGTTCTTTGTTAAGCATTAGTAATAGTCCCCTAAACTAACTATATAATTTTTATTAAAAAAAATATCATTCAGTAAAAAAAATCAAGGCAATACCATGAAGCACTTAAGAAATATTGGCTCCGTGTCAAATTTGACCTTTTACATGCAAGACAAGCCTTTGGCCACCCTATAAAGAATAAAAAAGAGTCTCCTTTTCAGAAAGCGCTTTGGTCAGTGTGACCACAAAAGGACAGGGTTTTAACTTTTTATCACAAGATACTAATGAACTTTTAGCGGATGCAGATAGCCGCTTTTAGAGATTTTTAATTTCCATTTGTATTGATTCTATCAATTCTTTTATTTCCTTTTTTTGATCTTTAGTAAGAAAC